>NNBV01001062.1_pt1 | contig 116347 bp, 114 predicted proteins | sample 1173771 | NCBI WGS metagenome assembly NNBV01 (sample SAMN07173938, study PRJNA388173) | plant metagenome | isolation source: symbiotic tissue sample KVS11 | place: Norway: Troms, Kvaloya island | reverse complement strand
CGTGGGCTCGGAGATGTTTAYAMGMGSATCATCATCTGGACCTGTTTCTTGTCGGCATGGCCGACGCCGACCACCGTCTTCTTGACCAGGTTGGCGGCATATTCCGCGACGCTCAAGCCCGCCAGCGCCGGCACGACCAGCGCGACACCGCGCGCCTGGCCGAGCTTCAGCGCCGATTGCGGATCGCGGTTGACGAAGGTCTCCTCGACCGCGACCTCGTCGGGCGCGAATGAAGCGACGATCCGCGTCAGCCCGTCATGCAGCTGCCGCAGCCGCTCCGACAAAGCCAGGCCCGCTTCGCTCTCGACGCAGCCGCAGGCGACGAAGCCGAGCTTGCTGCCCTCCGATACGACGATGCCCCAGCCTGTCTTCCGGAGGCCGGGGTCGATGCCGAGAATGCGAATCGGTGGGTTCATGTCGCTCATAGCCTAAACCTTGGACACGCTTTGTTCCATGGATGATCCTAACGATCCCCTTCCATCATCGGCCGATCAATGAGCGCCGTGCATCGGTCGCATCACACGCAAAGGGGTTGCCCCCGCACGCCTCAGGTTGTTGGTGCGACATGCTCCTGCCTTCCCAAGGTGCCTTGCTCCCTCATACGTCCGGTCGATGTCAGATCTCCTCAGCCACCTGTTTCCCGGCGTCTCCACCTCGGGCCTTGCCATCCTGCTGGCAGCGACGCTGCTGGGCGGCCTCGTGCGCGGGTTCACCGGCTTCGGCTTCGCGATGGTGTTCATGCCGCTGGCCTCGATGGTGATAGGCCCCGTGGCGGCGCTCGGGCTGATCTGGTGCATCGATGCGCCCTTCGCGCTGCCGATCGCGCTGCGCAACGCGAGACAGGCCGAGTGGCGCGAGGTCGCGCCCCTGTTGCTGACCGCGACGCTCGCTCTGCCTGCGGGCATCTGGCTGCTGATCTGGCTCGACCGCGAGACGATGCGCTGGATTCTGGCCGGGCTGATCCTGACCGCCGTCGCCCTGATGGCCTCGGGCTGGCGCTATCACGGAAGGCCGGGCATTCCGCTCTCGCTCGGCGTCGGCGTTTTGTCGGGGCTGTTCAACGGCATGGCGAGCATTGGCGGCATGCCGCTCGCCGTGTTCTGGCTCGGCGCCCAGCGCAACGACCGCCACAAGACGCGCGCCAATTTGCAGACCTTCTTCGGCGTCTCGACACTGATCTCGGGCACGATCCTCTGGCGCAACGACATCCTGACGATGACCGCGCTGATGATGGCGCTGCCGCTGATGGCGGTCTATGGCGCCGGCATGTGGGCGGGAACGCACGGCTTCAGGCTCGCCAACGAGATCACCTTCCGCCACATCGCCTACGGGGTGATCCTGCTCAGCGCGCTGGTCAGCCTGCCGCTGTGGGATGGATTCGTGGGGCGGTAAGCCTGCTGATCATGCTCGGGCTTGACCCGAGCATCGCGTAAAGGCTGGCGCTACCAGCTCCATCCTGCAGGGGATTCTCGGGTCTGCGCTTCGCCCGAGAATGACGCGTGCGCTCAAGCCCCCAGCTTTGCCATCACATCGTCGGCAATCTCGAAATTGGCGAAGACGTTCTGGACGTCGTCGTCATTGTCGAGCGCTTCCATCAACCGCATCATCGAGGCCGCCTTCTCCTCGTCGAGCGGCGCCGACGTCGTCGGGCGCCAGACCGGCTTGGCGGAGGCCGGCGCTCCGAGCGCCGCTTCCAGCGCCTTCGAGACCTCGTTCAGCGAATCGAAGGCGCACAGAATGACGTGGCCGTTCTCATCGGAGATCACATCGTCGGCGCCGGCCTCGATCGCCGCTTCCATGATCTTGTCGGCATCACCGGCTTCCAGCGGATAGCTGATCTCGCCGACGCGGTTGAACATGAAGGAGACCGAGTTGCTTTCGCCCAGCGCCCCGCCCGATTTGGTGAAGTAGGAGCGCACGGCCGATGCGGTGCGGTTGCGGTTGTCGGTCAGCGCCTCGACGATGACAGCGGCCCCGCCCGGCCCATAACCCTCGTAGCGCACCTCGTCGTAGTTATCGCCTTCGCCGACGGCCGCCTTCTTGATGGCGCGCTCGATATTGTCCTTGGGCATGTTTTCCGCGCGCGCCGCCAGCACCGCCATGCGCAGGCGCGGATTCATGTTGGGATCGGGCATGCCCATCTTGGCCGCGACGGTGATTTCGCGACCGAGCTTCGAGAACAGCTTGGAGCGCACCGCGTCCTGCTTGCCCTTGCGGTGCATGATGTTCTTGAACTGGGAATGACCGGCCATGGGTATTCTTTGCCTCTGATGTTGCGGCGAAATCTCCAGAAGGCGGCCTTATAGGCGCCGCCTTGGCCCCCGTGCAAGCCTTCGCCCCACGCACGGCGGGAGGCCCCCGGCAGGCCTCAGCCCTGCGTCCAGGGCGGCACCGCCTCCGAGAGATGCGGCCCGAGCCGGACCGGCCAGACCGCCTTCGCCAGCCCCGTGCCATCGTCGATCTCGACGGCGACGCCCGACAGCGTACCTTCGCCGCTGGCGGGTTCCAGCCGCGAACCCGGCGTCTTCTGCAAGAAGCGCCTGATCGGCTCCTCCTTCTGCATGCCGAGCACCGAGTCGTAGTCGCCGCACATGCCGGCATCGGACTGGTAGGCCGTGCCGCCGGGCAGGATGCGCGTGTCCGAGGTCGGGACATGCGTATGCGTGCCGACGACGAGGCTGGCGCGGCCGTCGAGGAAATGGCCGGCCGCCTGCTTCTCGCTCGTCGCCTCGGCATGGAAATCGACGATCACCGCATCGGCCACCTCGCCAAGCGGACAGGCCGAGAGCTCGCGCTCCATCGCGGCGAACGGATCGTCCAGCGCATCCATGAAGATGCGCCCCATCACATTGACGACGAGCACGCGCGCGCCGTTGCGCGCCTCGACAACGGTCGCGCCGCGCCCGGGCGTCCCCTTGGGATAATTCGCCGGCCGCACCAGCCTGTCCTGGCGCTCGATGAAGACCAGCGCCTCGCGCTGGTCCCAGGAGTGATTGCCGAGGGTCACGGCATCCGCACCCGCCGCCAGCAACTCGTCGCAGATCGCCTCGGTGATCCCGAAGCCGCCCGCTGCGTTCTCGCCATTGATGACGACGCAGTCCAGTTTCCACTGCTCGCGCAGGCGCGGCAAACGGTCCTGCACCACGATCCGCCCGGGGCGGCCGACGACATCACCGAGAAAGAGAAAACGCATGAACAGGATTCCGGAGGCAGCAAAGCCTCTCCGTCGCGCGAATGCGGCGACGAATCAACCGCGGTGGTCAAGTATCCAGCCCCTGCTCCACCCGCACCGTCATTCCGGACAAGCCGCGAAGCGGCGCCGCTCCGGAATCCATCGTAGAGCGAAATCCTCGCAAGCATTCGCTTTACGATGGATTCCGGGTCTGCGCTTCGCTTGCCCGGAATGGCAGCGGAGTTTGTGAGAAGCCGCGCGCCGCTCACCCGCAGGAAATCGTCTCGCGCTCGGTCACGATCCAGTGGAGGCGCCGGTCATGCGGTTCGTCGGGCACGGCGTCGATCTCCTGCGCGGCATAGGCGATGCCGATGCTGACGACGGGCGCCAGTTCAGAGAGCTTGGCGTCGTAATGGCCTTTGCCATAGCCGATGCGATAACCGCGCCGGTCGAAGGCCGCGAGCGGCACGATCAGGATCGTCGGCACGACCAGCGGCTGAGCCGGGTCGGGGACCAGTGTCCCGAAGCCGCCGGGCACGATCGGCTCATAGGGCGCCCAGCGCCGAAACAGCATCCGCTTTTCGACGATCGCGGGCAGGCACAGCGGAATGCTCCGCAGGTGCAATTCCTCGAGGATCGGGCGTGGATCGGCCTCGGAGCGCATCGGCCAATAGGCGGAGACGGGACCTGCTCCCTCGCCGAAGACAGGCAGCGCCAGCGCGCGCTCCGCGATAGACGGGTCCCATTCGAGCCGGTCGTCGATTTCGAGCCCGTCGCGATGCGCCAGCGCGGCCTCGCGCAGGGCGGCTTTGGTCCGGGCGGCGCTGTCGGAAAAGGGCGTGTCGGTCATGGAGAAGTGCTGAGCCACCTTGGCCGTGGAGATTTCGATCCCGGGACACCTACTAAAGTAGGTGGGCGCCGTGTGTCCGGGTCCAGGGACCCGGTCAGGGACAGCTCCCTAGGGAGTCGTATGGGCCCGGGAATACAGTTCTCGCACGCACCAGGCAGCCCAGCGAAATCAATGTAGGGAATGCGCCGGCAAAGCGCCAGTGGCCGTTTAGCCCACGGGGCTCGGAATCAGGCTCTTGGCGATGCCCTCGATCCGCTCGGCCGCCGCGACAAGCGCCTCGGCGGCCCTGTCCTCGACCTCGCCGAGGCGCCGGTCGGCCGAGCCCGCATCGCCCTGGATCAAGGCCAGGTCGGCTTCGAGCCTGGCGATCCGGCGCTGCAGCTCGGAGGCCTCGTCGGCCACCATCAGCGCGGCCATGACATGCAGGCGCATGTCGCCGATCTCGCCGAAGGCCTCGCGCATCTCCTGAATCTTGCCGTCATAGACGCGGGCGAGGCCTTCCAGATGCGGCTCCTCGCCTTCCCCGCAAGCCATGCGGTAGGCCTTGCCGGCGATGGTGACATTGACTTGCGGCATGGCGCTCCCCGCTCAATTCTCCCGAAGGCCTGGTTCCCGGAAACCGGGCCCGGCTGAGGCCGGCTCCGGATCGTCCGGTTCAGACTCGTCCGGCCCCTCGCCGGCGCCAACCTGCGGCTCGGCATCGGTCTCGTCGGTCTGGGCGCGCGCGATCACGGCGCCGATGACGTTCATGGCGCGCTCGAGGCGCTGATCGACATCGGCTGCGGCTGTCTCGACATCGCCGAGCCGGGCCGTCGCCCCGTCGAGTTCGGCCGCCAGCCGCGCGCGGTCGTCCTGCATCAGCGCCAGTTCCGTTTCCAGATTGGCCCGTCCGCGCTCGGCCTCGACACGCCGCCGCGCCGCAGCCTCGAGCTGCGCCAGCGCGCCGTCGAGGCGCATCAGGGCATTCTCCAGCATCAGGCTCGCCACCGTCGCTCTCCCTTCAGATCGAAGCCGGCTCACACGATTCGACAACCCTAGACCATGTCGACGGAAAACGGGAATCCACGCGGTTAAGATGCCCCCCGATCACAAGCACTTGGGCAGGGTTGCTGCCTTCGCGGTTGCAGCAAGGCGAAAGCGAGGCATGCTTTCCCCCCGGAGCCGGCGCCTCAGGTGAATTGACTCGCGGCAAGCCAGCAGCCTAATCGAGCCACCATTCGAAGCCAGCATGCGACATCGCAATTTCGGACCGTCCCCGGCCTGCCGCCGCCCGCGCAGGATTTGGCCGCGGCCTCGTCCTCCCGCCCGACGGAGCCTGAGACCATCATGACCACGATCGACCGCGCCCAGCACGACAAGCTCGCCAATGCCATCCGCTCGCTCGCGATGGACGGCGTCGAGCAGGCCAAGTCCGGCCATCCCGGCCTGCCGATGGGCGCCGCCGACGTCGCGACCGTGCTGTTCACCCGCGTCATGAAGTATGACGCCGCCGATCCGCGCTGGCCCGACCGCGACCGCTTCGTGCTCTCGGCCGGCCACGGCTCGATGCTGCTCTACGCGCTGCTCTATCTGACCGGCGTTCCCGGCATGGAACTCGCCGACCTCAAGAAGTTCCGGCAGCTGGAGTCGAAGACGCCCGGCCACCCCGAGAACTTCATGACCTCGGGCGTCGAGACCACGACCGGCCCGCTCGGCCAGGGCCTGGCCACCGCTGTCGGCATGGCGATGGCCGAGCGCATGCTCGCCGCCGAGTTCGGCAGGAAGGTCGTCGACCACCACACCTATGTGCTGGCCTCCGACGGCGACCTGATGGAGGGCATCAGCCACGAGGCGATCGCGCTTGCCGGCCACCACAAGCTCAACAAGCTGATCGTGTTCTGGGACGACAACGGCATCTCGATCGACGGCCCGCTCTCGATCTCCGACAATGTCGACCAGGTTGCCCGCTTCAAGGCCTGCGGCTGGCGCTCCGAGCGCGTCGACGGCCATGACCCAGACGCGATCGAGGCCGCGGTCCGCCGCGCCCAGAAGTCGAACAAGCCGACGATGATCGCCTGTAAGACGGTGATCGGCTTCGGCGCGCCCAAGAAGGCGGGCACCTCCAAGGCCCATGGCGAGCCGCTCGGTGCCGAGGAACTCGCCGCCGCCAAGAAGGCGCTCGGCATCACCGGGGGCGCCTTCGAAATCGCGGCCGACATCCTCAAGACCTGGCGCGGCTTCGGCGCGGCCGGTGCCGCCGCCCACAGCGAGTGGAAGGGCCGCTTCGGTGATCTCTCCGAGCGCAAGCGCGCCGAATTCGACCGCCGCCTCGCCCACACGGTCCCCGCCAGGCTCGACAAGGCGATCCTCGCCCACAAGAAGGCGCTGATCGCCGCGCCGCAGGCCATCGCCACCCGCAAGGCCTCCGAACTCGCGCTGGAGGTGATCGTGCCGGTGATGCCGGAGCTGGTCATGGGCTCGGCCGACCTGACGCCGTCGAACAACACCCGCACCAAGGCCGCCGAGGACTTCACGCCGAAGACCCCCAAGGGCCGCTATGTCCGCTACGGCATCCGCGAGCACGGCATGGCCGCCGCGATGAACGGCATCACCCTGCATGGCGGCTTCCGGACCGGTGGCGGCACCTTCCTCGTCTTCGCCGACTATGCCCGCCCCTCGATGCGGCTCGCCGCGCTGATGGGCCTGCCGGTCGTCTATGTCATGACCCATGACTCGATCGGGCTCGGCGAGGACGGGCCGACGCACCAGCCGGTCGAGCAGATCGCATCCTTGCGCGCGATGCCGAACATGCACGTCTTCCGCCCGGCCGACACGATTGAGACGGCGGAAGCCTGGCAATTCGCGCTCGAGAACACCAAGGGCCCGACCGTGCTCGCTTTGTCGCGCCAGAACCTGCCGCAGCTCCGCACCGACGCGACCGCGACCAATCGCTCGGCCAGGGGCGGCTACGAATTGCTGGCGGCGGAAGGCGGCAAGGCGCAGGTCTCGCTCTTCGCCTCCGGCTCCGAGGTCGAGATCGCAGTGGCAGCCCGCACATTGCTTGCAGAGAAGGGCGTGAAGGCGCGCGTCGTCTCCGTGCCCTCGCTGGAACTGCTGCTGGCGCAGGACGAGGCGACGCAAGGCGCCGTCATCGGCACCGCCCCGATCAAGATCGCGATCGAGGCCGGCGTGCGCTTCGGCTGGGATGCCGTGATCGGCCATGACGGCATCTTCGTCGGCATGCACTCCTTCGGGGCGAGCGGCCCCTACAAGGACGTTTACAAGCACTTCGGCATCACCGCCGAGGCGGTGGCCGAGGCCGCGATCAAGCGCCACAACACCTGACACATCGTCATTGCGAGCGAAGCGAAGCAATCCAGAGGGCGGAGAGCCCTGCCGCCCCTGGATTGCTTCGCCGCTGACGCTCCTCGCAATGACGGTTTTTCACTTGCGTTCGGCCACGCTTTGGCCGAATTGCCCGCGTGAATGGCGTGCGAACGCCTGAGGTTCGGCGAAGGAGAGGTTTGAGATGACGATCAAGGTGGCGATAAACGGGTTCGGCCGCATCGGGCGCAACGTTCTGCGTGCGATCATCGAGTCGAAGCGTCGGGATATCGAGGTCGTGGCGATCAACGATCTCGGTCCGGTCGAGACCAACGCCCATCTCTTCCGCTTCGACTCCGTGCATGGCCGCTTCCCCGGCACGGTGACGGTGTCGGGCGACACGATCGATGTCGGCCGCGGCCCGATCAAGGTCACCGCCGTGCGCGATCCCAAGGACCTGCCGCACAAGGCGCTGGGCGTCGACATCGCGCTGGAATGCACCGGCATCTTCACCACCCGGGAGAAGGCCTCGGCCCATCTCGCGGCCGGCGCCAAGCGCGTCCTGGTATCCGCCCCCTGCGACGGCGCCGACCTGACCGTCGTCTTCGGCGTCAACAACGGCCAGCTGACCAGCGACCATGTCGTCGTCTCGAACGCCTCCTGCACCACCAACTGCCTCGCGCCGGTCGTGCGCGTGCTCCATGACGCTGTCGGCATCGACAAGGGCTTCATGACCACGATCCACGCCTACACCGGCGACCAGCCGACGCTGGACACCATGCACAAGGATCTCTACCGCGGCCGCGCCGCCGCGCTCTCGATGATCCCGACCTCGACCGGCGCCGCCAAGGCGATCGGCCTCGTCATCCCCGAGCTCAAGGGGCGTCTCGACGGCTCCTCGGTGCGCGTGCCGACGCCCAACGTCTCGATGGTGGACTTCAAGTTCATCGCCAAGCGCAAGACCACGGTCGAGAAGATCAACGAGGCGATCCTCAAGGCCAGCCGCCGCGGGCCGCTCAAGGGCATCCTGGCCGTCACCGACCAGCCCAACGTCTCGATCGACTTCAACCACGACCCGGCCTCGTCGACCTTCGCGCTCGACCAGACCAAGGTCATGGACGACAAGTTCGTCAGCGTCGTCGCCTGGTACGACAACGAATGGGGCTTCTCGAACCGCATGAGCGACACCGCCGTCGCCATGGGCAAGCTGCTCTGACCTGACGTCTTTTCGAGGCCGCGCCGCTCTGGTGCGGCCTCGCTCCCTTCTCCAATCGAACGGAACGACCATGGCCAAGATCGAGCCGACCGTCGCGTCAACCGCCGATGCCTCGATGCCGACGACCGTCACCTCAGCCCCGAGCAACGGCACGCCCTATGTCGTCGGCAGCGCCGCGCCCTCGACCGAGACCGCGCCCGTCACCGAGCCGCGCCAGCTCGACCAGCTCTCCCGCATCGAGGAGAAGGCTGCACGCATCGAGGAGAAGTTCGCCCGCTACGAGGCCGTCCTGACCCGCGCCGAGGCCTCCCTGGAGCGCAGCGCCCACAAGGTCGATGCCGCCGCCGGGACCATGGACTTCGCCGCCATCCGCGGCGAGATGGCGAGCCTGCGCGACCGCGTCGATGCGACGCCCCGCGCCGGAACGCTCTTCACCACGGCGATCGTCACCGCCGTGTTGACTGTCGCCCTTACGGTTCTCGTCTTGCGGTTCGGTGTGCCCGGCCTGTTCGGGAGCTTGCTGGTTCGATGAATTTCAAGACGCTCGACGATGCCGATCTCGCGGGCAAGCGCGCCCTCGTCCGCGTCGATCTCAACCTGCCGATGGAAAACGGCAAGGTCACCGACACGACCCGCATCGACCGCATCCTGCCGACGATTCGCGAGATGTCGGCCAAGGGCGCCAAGGTCATCCTGCTCGCCCATTTCGGCCGGCCCAAGGGCGTGGATGAGAAAAACAGCCTGAAGCAGGTCGTCCCCGCGCTCGCCCATGCGCTGGGTGCCCCTGTGACCTTCGTATCCGACTGCATCGGCGATGACGTCGCGAAAGCCATCGCCGCCGCCAAGAACGGCGAAGTGCTGCTGCTTGAGAACACCCGCTTCCACGCCGGCGACGAAAAGAACGACCCCGCCTTCGTCAAGGCGCTTGCCGCCCATGGCGACCTCTTCGTCAACGATGCCTTCTCGGCAGCCCACCGCGCCCATGCCTCGACCGAAGGCCTCGCCCATGTCCTGCCGGCCTTCGCGGGCCGCACGATGCAGGCCGAACTGGAAGCCCTGTCGGCCGGCCTCGACAACCCCGCCCGCCCGGTCATGGCGATCGTCGGCGGCGCCAAGGTCTCGACCAAGCTCGATCTGCTCGGCAACCTCGTGAAAAAGGTCGATGTCCTCGTCATCGGCGGCGGCATGGCCAACACCTTCCTCGCCGCGCGCGGGGTGAACGTCGGCAAGTCGCTCTGCGAGCATGATCTGGCCGCCACCGCCCGCGAGATCGAGGAGAAGGCGAAAGCCGCCGGTTGCGAGATCATGCTGCCGGTCGATGCGCTGGTCGCCCGTGAGTTCAAGGCCCATCCCGGCCATCGCGTCGTTCAGGTCGGCGACGTCGAGCCCGACGAGATGATCCTCGACGCCGGCCCGCTCAGCGTCGCCGAGGTCGTGCTCAAGCTCGACCATGTCAAGACGCTGGTCTGGAACGGGCCGTTCGGCGCCTTCGAGCTGCCGCCCTTCGACACCGCGACGGTGACGGTCGCCAAGGCGGCGGCCAAGCGCGTCAAGGCCGGCACGCTGGTCGCGGTCGCCGGTGGCGGCGACACGGTCGCGGCGATGAACCATGCCGGCGTGGCCGACGACCTGACCTATGTCTCGACGGCCGGCGGCGCCTTCCTCGAATGGATGGAAGGCAAGGCTCTGCCGGGCGTCGAGGCGCTGCGGAAGCGCTGAGCCACCGGCGGACGGACAGGATCAAGGCCGCTCCAAGGACGGGGCGGCCTTTCGCATTTAAGGCTGTCGGCCGCTTTCGCTTTGCGATTTAGCCGCGTCCGCACTACATCCTGCCCATTCATTTGCCTTCAAGGGGAGTGCCATCGTGGCCCGCATCACGCTTCGCCAACTGCTCGACCATGCCGCCGAAAACGACTATGGCGTGCCCGCCTTCAACATCAACAACATGGAGCAGGCGCTCGCGATCATGGCGGCGGCGGATGCCACAGACGCTCCCGTCATCATCCAGGCTTCGCGCGGCGCCCGCTCCTACGCCAACGACATCATGCTCAAGCACATGATGGACGCGGTCACCGAGATCTATCCGCATATTCCCGTCTGCGTGCATCTCGACCATGGCAACGAGGCCGCGACCTGCATGACCGCGATCCAGGCCGGCTTCACCTCGGTGATGATGGACGGATCGCTCCATGCCGACGGCAAGACCCCGGGCGATTGGGACTACAATGTCGGCGTGACCCGGCAGGTCGTCGATATGGCCCATCTCGGCGGCATTTCCGTCGAGGGCGAACTCGGCGTGCTCGGCTCGCTTGAATCCGGCGAGGGCGAGAAGGAGGACGGTCACGGCTTCGAGGGCAAGCTCAGCCACGACCAGCTCCTGACCAATCCCGAGGAAGCGGTGAAGTTCGTCGCCGAGACCAAGGTCGATGCGCTTGCCATCGCCATGGGCACCTCGCATGGCGCCTACAAGTTCACCCGCAAGCCCGACGGCGCGATCCTGGCGATGCATGTCATCGAGGAGATCCACGCCAAGCTGCCGAACATGCACCTCGTCATGCACGGTTCGTCCTCGGTCCCGCAGGACCTCCAGGACATCATCAATCAGTATGGCGGCAAGATGCCCCAGACTTGGGGCGTGCCGGTCGAGGAGATCCAGCGCGGCATCAAGCACGGCGTCCGCAAGATCAACATCGACACCGACAACCGCATGGCGATGACCGGCCAGATCCGCAAGATTCTCTCCGAGAACCCCGGCGAATTCGACCCGCGCAAATACCTGAAGCCCGCCATGGAGGCGATGACCAAGCTGTGCTCCTTGCGACTGCAGGAGTTCAACACCGCCGGCCAGGCCAGCAAGATCAAGCGCATCGCCACCACCGCCGAGATGGCCAAGCGCTACGCCAAGGGCGAGCTCGACCCGACCTTCGGCTCGCAGAAGGCGGCTTGACCTGCAACGGCAGGACAGCCTTTCCGACTGAGACCAACCGATATGACGTCACGCCGCCGGCTCGCCGGCGGCGTTTTGCGTTGTTCGTCCGCGTACGCTTGACGCGATTAGGTCATTCGTCCTAAGAGAATTAGGACGAATGACCTAGATGTGGCCTGACCATCGGAACGGTTATCGGAAGGAAGTAGCGATGGCCGCAGCCGCCACGCGCCAGCACATTGTCGAAGCCGCCGACAGGCTGTTCTACGAGCAGGGTTTCGAGGCGACCGCCTTCGCCGACATCGCTGCGGCCACTGGCCTCTCGCGCGGCAATTTCTACTACCATTTCAAGGCGAAGGACGAGATTCTCGCCGCCGTCATCTCCCTGCGGCTGGAGCGCACGCGCCTGCTTCTCGCCGGCTGGCAGGCCGCCGCCGAGACACCCGGAGAGCGCATTCGCAGCTTCATCGGCATGCTCATCGGCAATCGAGCCAAGATCATGCTCTATGGCTGTCCGGTCGGCACCTTGTGCGCCGAACTCGCCAAGCTCGATCACATCGCGAGCAGCCGCGCCAACGAACTCTTCACGCTGTTCAGAGAGTGGCTGACGGGTCAGTTCGCCCTGCTCGGCCGGGCGACCGACGCCGACATCCTCGCCATGCATCTTCTCATGCGCAGCCAGGGCGTCGCCGCGCTCGCTTCCGCCTTCCGCGACGAAACCTTCATCCGGCGCGAGGTGGAGGAGATGAATCGCTGGCTGGAAGCGCAGAGCCCGATCGCATCGTTCCCGCCAGAAACCTGAACCACGAGGCTGCCATGTTCGTCGTCACGCTGCGCTTCTCCGCCAACAGGGCACAGGCCCCTGCCCTGATGCAGGCTCATAACGACTGGATCAGGGAGGGCTTCGACGACGGCGTCTTTCTGATGACCGGCAGCCTGAAGCCGGGGCTTGGCGGCGTCGTGCTCGCGCATGGCGTGACGCGCGACGAGATTGAGGCGCGCGTCGGGAAAGACCCATTCGTGGCCGAGGATGTCGTGCGCGCCGACATCCTCGAAATCGCGCCGGGCCGCACCGACGGCCGCCTCGCCTTCCTCATGGGCTGAGCCGGCGCGGCCGGGCACGAAGCCCGATCAAACCCCGATCTTGCCCCCGCCCTTGCGGGTAATCGCCACCACCGACGGCCGGACCGGCATGTCCGGCCTGAAGTCCGGCCAGCGCGTCGAGAGATCCTCGTAGTAGGAGCGGCGGCCGAAGGCCGGCCAGTCCGGCCCGTCGTCGCCGGGATGCTGCACGGCCACGAAGGCGGTCGTGTCGTCGGGGGTGAAGCAGGGGCCGCAGAGCTCCGCGCCATGCGGCACGCGGTAGAACAGCTTCGAGGTGCGCCGCGCCCCGCCTTCCGTGTCGACCGCCCAGAGCCCGTCGGTGCGCCCGGTCACCTTGGGCCCGTTGCCATCGGTCGAGACCCAGAGCCGCCCGGCGGAATCGACCACCGCATTGTCGGGCATGCCGAACCAGCCGCTCTTGGTCGTGTCGGTCGAGAAGGTCGCGCCGACGGCCGCCACCGAGGGATCGCCGCATTTCAGCAGGATCTCCCAGCGCCCCTCGGTCGCCGTGTGGTCGCCGCCCTCCTCGATGATCTCGACGATATGGCCGAAGGCGTTCTTGGCGCGCGGATTGGCGGCGTCGATCTGGTCGTCCTTGCGGCTCGTGTTGTTGGTCAGCATCACATAGACCTTGCCCGTCACCGGGTTGGGCGTGATGTCCTCGGGCCGGTCCATCTTGGTGGCGCCGAGCAGATCGCCGGCGCGGCGTGTCTCGAGCAGCACATCGGCCTGGCTCTGGAAGCCGTTGGCGGCGGTCAGCGGGCCCTGCCCGAAGACGACCGGCAGCCACGCGACCGTGCCCTCGGCCGCGAACTTCGCCACATAAAGCGTGCCGGAATCGAGCAGGTCCATGTTGGCGGCGCGGTTGTTCGGGTCGAAGCGCCCCGCCGTGACGAATTTGTAGACATAGTCGAAGCGCTCGTCGTCGCCGAGATAGGCGACGACGCGACCGTCCTTCGCCACGACCATGTCCGCGCCTTCATGCTTGAAGCGCCCGAGCGCCGTGCGCTTCTTTGGCACGGAATTGGGGTCGAACGGGTCGACCTCGACGATCCAGCCGAAGCGGTTGGGCTCGTGGGGCTCCTTGGAAATGTCGAAGCGCTCCTCGAAGCGGCCCCAGGCGTAAGGAGAGGACGGCAGCGCCAGGCGCTTGTGGTTGACCTCCTCGCGATGGCCCTCGGGCAGCTTGCCGGAGAAATAACCGTGGAAGTTCTCCTCGCCCGAGACGAAGGTGCCCCAGGGCGTCATCGCGCCGGCGCAGTTGTTCAGCGTGCCCAGAACCTTGCGACCGTTGGCATCGGCCCCAGTCTTCACCCGGTCGGTTCCTGCGACGGGGCCGGACAGTTGCATCTCGGTGGCGACCGTGATGCGCCGGTTGTACTTGGAGTCCTTGACCAGCGCCCATTTGCCGTCGGTCCGGCGGATCTCCGCAACGGTGGCGCCATGCGCCATCGCCTCGATCTTGAACCGCTCGGGGGTCGCGTTCTTGAGGACGGGCTTGCCGTCCTTCATCTCGACGACACCCGGGAACATCAGATGCGGGTTGGTGTATTCATGATTGACGAAGAGCACGCCATGGGCGGACGGGTCGGCTGCGCCCGGCATCGGCAGATAGCCGACGAAGTCGTTGTTGTAGCCGAACTGCTGGGCCTGGGCTTCCGGCGTCTGCTTGGCCGGGTCGAAGGCGGGTGCGTTAGCGGTGACCGGATCGCCCCAGCGCAGCAGCACATCGGCGTCGTAGCCCTCGGCGACATGATGATCGGCATCGACGCCGGCCTCGACCTCGCTGAAGGAAAAGGCGGATTTGACACCCTGCGCCTGGGCCTGCGCGGCGGCTTCCAGCGCGAGCGTGCCGACGGTCGCGGAGATCGCGGACACGGCCAGCGCCCCTTTGAGAAGTCCACGGCGCGAGAAGCGCAGCGAGATCAGCTCGCCCATCGTCGCGTTGTCGGTCGGGTTCCGCGGCTCGGCGTCATCATGCTCCAGCATGCTGGCGCCGAAGGTCGATTCATATTGGGTTTCGTCGCTCATGGTGTCGTTCCTGACGAAGCTTCAGATTGGTATTGGAAGAGTTTCAGAGTTAGCCGGAAGCGGTGACGCCGACATGACAAAAGCCTGCCGCTCATCGCTCCGGACATGCCTGCCGCTCGCGCAAGCTCTTCCGACCGGCTGCGGTTTCTGGTTGAAGACACCCCTTACAGCGCCGCAACCGGCCGTTCCCGCCGCAGGTTTTGCATGTCGATCGTCTTTTCAGCGCTGGTCGCAGTCTTTGTCGGCTTCGCGGCCTCGGTCGCGGTCGTACTGGCCGCCGCCCAGGCCGTGGGCGCGACACCGGGCCAGACCGTATCCTGGATCGCGGGCCTCGCCCTCGCCAAAGGCACGGCCAGCCTCTGGCTGTCCTGGCGCCACCGCCTGCCGATCATCTGCGCCTGGTCGACGCCGGGCGCGGCGCTGATCGCGGCCAGCAGCGGCCTCGACATGGCGGCCGCAATCGGCGCCTTCCTGGTCGCCGCCGCGCTGATGATGCTGACGGCAGCACTGCGGCCGCTCGGCACACTCGTCGAGCGCATCCCGATGCCGATCGCCGCCGCGATGTTGGCCGGCGTGATCTTCCGCTTCGTCGTCGCGGTCTTCGACGAGATGCGGGTCTCCCCGGGCCTCGTCCTGCCATTGCTGGCGGTTTTTCTGGTGGCGCGGCTGGTCAGCCCCTTTCTCGGCGTCATTGCCGCGCTCGGCGCAGGCCTCGCGCTGTCCATCGTCGGCGGGCTCGCAAGCTGGCCGGGGGACGGGTTGTCTCTGACCGGGCTCGAATTCGTCACACCGCGCCTCGATATGGCTGCGATGCTCGGCATCGGCATACCCCTCTATCTCGTCACCATGGCGGCGCAGAACCTGCCGGGCTTCGCGGTGCTGCGGGCGGCGGGTTACAAGCCGCCGGTCGCATCCTGCCTGTTCGTCACGGGCCTGGCCTCCTTTCTCACCGCACCGTTCGGCGCCTATATGGTCAATATGGCGGCGATCAGCGCCTCGATCTGCACAGGCCCCGACACCCACCCCGACCCCGCCCAGCGCTGGAAGGCCGGTATCGTCTATGGCATGGCCTGGCTCGCCATTGCCGCCACGGCCGGGTTGCTGCTCGCTCTCATCGTCGCCATGCCGAAGGCCGTTATCATCGCGGTGGCGGGGCTCGGCCTCGTCGGCTCGCTGACCGGAGCACTGGGCCAGGCGATGTCGTCCGACAGGGAGCGCTTCGCCGCCATCATCACCTTTGCCGTCGCCGCCTCCAGCCTGACGCTGTTCGGGGTCGGATCGGCCTTCTGGAGCCTCGTCGCCGGCCTCGGCGTCTTGACATTGGACGCCATCGCGGGCCGTTTGCGCGCAAGATCATGACCATGCAGAACCCACCCACCCGCCTGATGCTTGTCACCCCGCCCGTGGCGGATGCCGACGCAATGGCATTCAAGCTGATGCAGGCCCAGGCCGGAGGCGATCTCGCCGCCGTGCTGCTGCGTCTCACCGACGGCGACGAGCGCAGCCGCATCGAGCGCGTCAAGCGCCTCTCCGGTCCCGTCCAGGCCGCCAATGTCGCGCTCATCGTCGAGGCCTCGGCCCTCGTCGCTGCGCGCGGCGGCGCCGACGGCGTGCATCTGACCGGCGGCCCCGAGGCGATCGCCGAGGCGCGCTCCAGCCTGAAGGGCGAGCGCATCATCGGCGCCGGCGGCCTGCGCGCCCGGCACGACGCCATGGATGTCGGCGAGGCCGGCGTCGATTATGTCATGTTCGGCGACCCGCGCCCCGATGGCAGCATGCCGCCGCTGGCGGCCGTGATCGAGCGCGCCGGTTGGTGGGCCGAGATCTTCGAGACGCCTTGCGTCGCCTATGCGCCCGACCCGGACTCGGTGCCGGCGCTGGTCGAGACCGGGGCGGAATTCGTCGCGCTCGGCGCCTGGGCCTTCGAAGAGGGGCGCGACATCCGCGCTTTGGTCGCGGAGGCGAACGAGACCATCGCCGCCCGCATCGCGCGCAAAGCCGCCAGATGAGGCGCTTGCGCCGTGGCCTCGCGAGCCGTCTGCTGCTGCTCGCCGGCCTGTCCCTGACACCGCCCGCAGCGGCAGCCGAGCATGACCTGGCTTATGGCGCCTACCAGACCGGCCACTACCGCCGCGCCCTCAGCGAGGCGCTGAAGCGCATCGAGGCCGACAGCAGCGATGCCGCCGCGATGACGCTGGTCGGCGAAATCTACCGGCAGGGGCTCGGCGTCCCTCCCGACCAGAAGATCGCGACGGAATGGTATGAGCGCGCCGCCGAGCGTGGCGACATCAACGCGACCTATGCCCTCGCGATCGCGCTGTTGGACGATGCCGGCGGTCGCCAGCCCGATCCGGCCCGCGCCGGCGTCCTTCTGCGGCAGGCGGCAGCGGCCGGAAACGCCGCCGCCAACTACAATCTCGCCTTGGCCCTGCTCGCGACCGGACAGGCGGAGGATGACGGCCGCGCCGTGAAAAGCCTCGAGATTGCGGCAAAGGGCGGCATCCCCGACGCGCTGCATGCGCTCGCTACGTTGGCGAAGCAGGGTCGCGGCATGCCCAAGAGCGACATCGTGGCCGCGGACTGGATGGCCAAGGCCGCGCAGGCGGGCCACATCCCCGCCGAAATCGAATACGCCATCATGCTGTTCAACGGCACCGGCGTCGCCCGTGACGAGACCGCCGCCGCCAAGCTCTTCCTGCGCGCCGCGGCCAAGGGCAATCCGATCGCGCAGAACCGCATCGCGCGGCTCTACCAGATCGGGCGGGGCGTTCCGACGGACTCGATCGAGGCCGCCGCCTGGCATCTCGCGGCGCGCGCACGCGGCCTCGACGACCCGGCCCTGGACCAGCTCTTCGACCGCCTGACACCCGCGCAGCAGGGCCGCGCGGCGCGTCTCGCCGCCGACCGCATCGAGGGCGCGGCCTTGACGTCGCCCTGACAGGCGAGCAATTGACCGGTTGAATTGTGATGCACTGACGCGCGCTCGGCATCGAGGGCCGCAGGATGGCGCCGGAAGGCGCGAACGAGGTTTTTGATGATCCGCTCCCCCCTGATGACCGTGATGACCGACGCCGTGATGAAGGCGTCCCGTTCGCTGAAGCGCGATTTCGGCGAGGTCGAGAACCTGCAGGTCCTCGCCAAGGGGCCCGGCGACTTCGTCTCGAAGGCCGACACCAAGGCGGAGGAGATCATCCGCGCGGCGCTGGAGAAGGCCCGCCCCGGCTACGGCTTCGTCATGGAGGAGGCCGGCAGCGTCGCCGGTACCGACGAGAGCAACCGCTGGCATATCGACCCGCTCGACGGCACCCACAACTTCCTGCGCGGCATCCCGCACTGGAACATCTCGGTGGCGCTCGAGCGCGACAACCAGTTCATCGCCGGCGTGATCTACGACGCTGCCAAGGACGAGCTCTTCATCGCCGAGAAGGGCAAGGGCGCCTATGTCAACAACCGCCGCATGCGCGTCTCCGGCCGCCGCGAGCCGACCGAGATGCTGATCGGCATGGGCGTGCCCCATATCGGCAAGGGCGGCCACCCGCTCTTCCTGCGCGAGCTCGGCGCCGTGATGACGCGCTTCTCCAACGTCCGGCGCATGGGCTGCGCCGCGCTCGACATCGCCTATGTCGCCGCCGGGCGCTTCGACGCCTGGTGGGAGCGCGACCTCAACACCTGGGATTTCGCGGCGGGCGCGGTGATGATCCGCGAGGCGGGCGGCACCTTCGGCACGCTCGACGGCAAGCAGCCGACGATGGCGCGCGACATCATCTGCGGCAACGAGATCGGCGAGCCGGCCCTGCGCGCCGCGCTCAAGACCGCCTGAACGCAGCCGACCGAGCCCAGGCGGTCGGCAGTTCGTCATATGTCTTTGATCTTTCGCGCTTGATCATCGCGGCACGGGAAGCGACAGTCCCGTCCCGGTATGGCTGCGAACGGAAGACGAAGCATGGCGAATGAGGATCTGGCGGCCGACAGAGAGCCGGCCGTACCCGCCCGTGAAGAGACCCGCTTCTCGCGCCCCCTGCGCTACGTCGTCCGCGCACTCCTGTTCATCGCCCTGATCGGCTTCCTCGGCTTCATCCTCCAGGCCGGGCTGGCCACGGCCTTCATGACCAATCCGGGCCTGAACGGCCTGATCCTCGGCTCGCTCTTCGTCGGCGTACTGATCGCGCTGCGCGAACTCTGGCGCATCCATTCGGAGGCGCGCGCCATCACGCGGCTGGCGGCGGCCCCCGCCCAGGCGCAGGTCAGGCGCGGACAGGTCATCGCACCGCTCGGCCCCGTGCTGTCGGCGCTCGAGACGCACAGCCTCGCGCCATCCCAGGCCGCCAGCGTGCTCGAATCCATCGCGGTGCGGCTCGACGACGGCCGCGAGGTGCTGCGCTATCTCGGCGGGCTTCTGGTCTTCCTCGGCCTGCTCGGCACCTTCTGGGGCCTGCTCGACACGGTCTCCTCGGTCGGCAACGTCATCAAGTCGCTGCGCACCGGCGCGGAGGCCGGCGTGCTGTTCGACGAGCTCAAGGCCGGCCTGGCCGCGCCGCTGGCCGGCATGGGCCTGTCCTTCTCGTCCTCGCTCTTCGGCATCGCCGGCTCGCTGATCCTGGGCTTCCTCGAATTGCAGGTCGCCCAGGCCCAGCGCCGCTTCCGCAACGAGGTCGAAAGCTGGCTCGGCACGCGCACCGCCATGGCCGGAGCCTCGCCCCTGGCCGGGCTGCAGCCCTTGACCGGCGACCCGCTCGCCGACAGGCTCGACCGGCTTGGCGTCGCGATGACCGAGAGCGGCGCCAACAACCGCGCCGCGACGCAGGCGCTGGCCAATCTCGCCGAGGGCATCCAGGGCCTCGTCCAGCACATGCGCTCCGAGCAGCAGCTGATCCGCGACTGGGTCGAGGCGCAGGCCGGCCGCGAGAAGGATCTCAAGCGCCTGCTCGAGCGCCTCACCGCCGACAATGTGATGGAGCCGTGATGGTGCTGCGCACGCCGGTCCCGACGAAGCCCGCAGGAGCCTGACGGCATGGCCCTCTCCCGCTCCCATCGCCGCGACGAGGTCAATTTCTGGCCGGGCTTCGTCGATGCGCTCTCGACGATGCTGATCGGCATCGTCTTTCTGCTCTCGGTCTTCGTGCTCGGCCAGTTCTTCCTCTCGCAGGAGCTCACCGGCAAGGACACCGCGCTCGACCGGCTCAACCGCCAGATCTCGGAGCTGACCGACCTGCTCGCGCTGGAACGCTCCTCGAACCGCCAGGCACAGGAAAACCTGCAGCTGCTGCAATCCTCGCTGACGCGCGAGCAATCCGAGCGCGGCCGCATCCAGGACATGCTGAGTTCGCAGGCCAGCAACGCCCCCGCCCAGCTCAGCGAAGCTCAGAAGGCGCTCGAGGCTGAAAAGCAGCTCTCCGCCCGCGCGCAATCGACCGTCGACATGGTCAACCAGCAGATCATTGCGATGCGCCGGCAGCTGGCCGCGCTGGAGGAGGCGCTCGGCGCCTCCGAGGCGAAAGACAAGGAGTCGCAGGCTCGCATCTCCGAGCTCGGCTCGCGGCTGAACGTGGCGCTGGCGCAGCGCGTGCAGGAGCTCGCGCGCTATCGCTCGGACTTCTTCGGCCGCCTGCGCCAGGTGCTCGGCACCAGGCCCGACATCCGCGTCGTTGGCGACCGCTTCGTCTTCCAGTCCGAGGTCTTCTTCGACGCCGGCCAGGCCGTGCTGAAGCCGGAAGGCCGTGGCGAACTCGACAAGCTCGCCGCGATCCTCGTCGATCTCGCCCGCGAGATGCCGCCGGACATCCCCTGGATCCTGCGCGTCGACGGCCACACCGATAATCGGCCGATCCGTTCGCCGCAATTCCCCTCGAACTGGCACCTGTCGGCCGGGCGCGCCATCGCCGTCGTCGAATACCTGATCACGCGGGGCCTGCCGAGCGACCGCATCGCGGCGACCGGCTTCGGCGAATACCAGCCGCTCGACGTCGCCAACACCGACGATGCCTGGCGCCGCAACCGCCGCATCGAGTTCAAGATCACCGAGCGATGAGGCGGCCGATACGCCAGCGGCACGCCCACCCCCATCGGCATGCCGGGCCCCTGGCGCTGGCCTTGCTGCTCGCCCTCGCCGGCAGTCGCGCCCTGGCCGAGCCACGCCACGCCACCGTCGAGGATTGCGCCGCCTGCCATGGCCTCGATGGCATCGCGCGCGACACCGAGGTGCCCCATCTCGCCGGCCAGAACGAGCGCTATCTTTTCAACCAGATGATGGCGTTCCGCTCCGGCAAGCGCGCCCACAAGGAGATGCGTTACATGGCGCGGACCATGAGCGTCGAGGAGATCGCGGCGCTCGCAACCTATTACGCGGCGCTGCCGCCGCGCTGAAGCCACGCCGACCGGGGGGACGAGGACCATGTCGACAGCCGAGCCCGCAGACGCTGCGCAGCGCCGCGCCAGACCCCTGACTGTCTGCTATCCCGTTGAGGCCCTGCCCGTTCCCGCCATGGCGATGCTGGCGCAGGCCCGGCAGCAGCTGACGAAGATCGACGAGATCGTCGTCGCCCCCCGCGACGCCGAAGCCTTCCAGGTGCCCGCCGGCCACTTCTTTCGCATCGTCGGCGTCGAGGGCCCACAGGTCGGCGATCTCAACCTCTGGAACGCAAACGACCTCTCCGAGCGCTTCTTCAGCGGCAAGACCCGTCAGCTCCACGCCACCCATGTCTCGACCGGCGATCGGCTCTGGAGCAGCCTGCCATCCTTGCGGCCGATGGCGACGATCACCCATGACACGCTGGCCTGGTATGGCTTCGACGCCGATGGCGGCGGCATCCACGACGTCATCGGCACGCGCTGCGACCCCTACACCAACCGCCTGCTTTCGGGCGGCGACTACCATCATTGCTGCCATTCCAACCTCACGCGGGCGTTGGCGAAGGCGAAGGGCATGCCGGTGAAGGAGGCGGAAATGCATGTCCATGACGTGCTCAACGTCTTCATGTGCACCGGCTTCACCCGCGACACGCACCAGTACTTCATGAAGGCGAGCCCGGTTCGGCCGGGCGATTTCATCGAGTTCTTCGCCGAGATCGACCTGCTCGGCGCGCTCTCCGCCTGTCCGGGCGGCGATTGCGGCACCACCCATTCCAGCGACACCGCCACCTGCTATCCGCTCAAGGTCGAGATTTATCGGACCGAGCCGGACCTGCTGGCCGACTGGGTCTCGCCGCAGCCCAGCGCCTATCCACGCACGCATGGGGCGCTGACATGACCGCAACAGCATGCCGAGGGCCACGTTCGATGGGGCTGGAGCGCTCTCCAGCGGAGGGCAGGTTAGCGCGAGAAACCTGACAAACAAGACGCTCTGGCCGTCGCCTCACGCACTGAACGCCCGCGGCGAGCGGCCAGAGTTGGCCCGGAAGATCGAACAGCTCAACCGGTCGGGGTTCCAGGCACCGCAGCGAGAGCCTTGGCCCGCGCGGCCACGAGATCCGCCAGTTGTTGGCGCAGATTCACGTTGCCCGCGGGGGTTGGAACCTTGATGGGATCAACGCCTTTCGCCACGAGCTCGTCGACCGCAGCCTGCATCCTTGCGATGGCGACGTCGTAGGATCCGGCCGCCTCAAGGGAAATTTTCTGGGTCTCGCTCATGGTATTGGCCTGCGCCCCGCCGATGACCGTGGCGATATCGCCCCTCATGGCGTTGGCGATGCCCTCCCCTTCGGCCTTTAGCTTGCGCCCTTCATCTTCCGCCCAGCGGATCTGTCCCTTCACATTGTGAACTGTGATCTGCGGGATGTCGAACGACCAGTCGACGCGCTCCATCGTGAATTCAGGAATCTTCAGATACCAGTCCTGGTTCTTCATGACGACAGAGGGCGTATCGAAAATGATGCGCTGCTCCTGCATGAAAACCTCTGGAATTTCGACGATTATTTCTTTCCACTCTACATTTGGCCAACGGAATTCAGGGTAACGCCCCATAACCTTCCGGACCATTCTGACCGATGGAGTATGGAAGACGATCTCCTGACGCTCGGAGATGACCTCGGGGATGTCTAACGCGACGTGATGCTCTCGCGCCGTCACCGATGGAATGTCGAAAGACATTTCCGTCCTCGCCATCGTCAAGGTGAAGTCGACACCGATCATCGCTTCGATGTCGTCCGGCTTGCCGCATTTTTCGCGTAGCGCCTCGCCGCGCTGTTTCAGGGCCTCGATCTGCGGCTGATAGCGCGCCTTGATGGCATCGATCTGTTCTTGAAGCGTTGGCATCACTCGTCTCCCCACGCGCCCAATGCGGCACATGGGATATGTTACAACCATAACGTGCGCTGACAACTGCACAGATACCTATCGTTGTTTTCTATCGGTGCACAAAATGCTGCGCCTACGCCGCCTCCAGCCCGAACTGCAGCGCCGCCAGCCGCGCATAGAGCCCGCCCTGGGCCTTGAGCTCGGCATGGGTCCCTTCCTCGACGACGCGGCCGTCCTCCATCACCAGGATGCGGTCGGCCGAGAGGATCGTCGCCAGCCGGTGCGCCACGACCAGCGTCGTGCGTCCTTTCATCAGCGCGTCGAGCGCGTCCTGCACCGCCTTCTCGCTTTCCGAATCGAGCGCGCTCGTCGCCTCGTCGAGCAGCAGGATCGGCGCATCCTTCAGGACCGCGCGCGCGATCGCCAGCCGCTGGCGCTGTCCGCCCGAGAGCGTCACGCCACGCTCGCCGACGATCGTGTCGTAGCCCTGTGGCAGGTTGCGGATGAAACCGTCGGCTGCCGCGAGCCGTGCGGCGTCCTCGACCTGCGCCAGCGTCGCGTCGGGGCGGCCATAGGCGATGTTGTCGCGCACCGAGACGCCGAACACGGTCGGCTCCTGCGGCACCAGCGCGAAACGCTGCCGCCACGCCTCCGGATCGACCTGGGGCCCGGCGACGCCATCGACCACGACCCGCCCCGATGACGGATCATAGAAGCGCAGCGCCAGTTGCAGCACCGTGCTCTTGCCCGCGCCGGAAGGGCCGACCAGCGCGACGCGCTCGCCCGGCCTGATCGAGAAGCTGAGCTGCGACAGCGCCCCGACGCTGCGACCGGGATAGCTGAACGAGACGCTCTCGAAGGACAGCTCGCCGCGCGAGGGCTCCGGCATCGGCGCAGGGTGAGGCGGCGCCGCGATGACCGGCTTCAGGGCGAGGATCTCGCCAAGCCGGCCGGCCGCGCCGGCAGCGGCCGAGATTTCGCCATAGACCTCGGAGAGCTGGCCGAGCGAGCTCGCCGCCAGCACGGCATAGAGCACGAACTGCGACAGCCGCCCGCCGGTCATGCGCCCCTCGAACACCTCGGTCGCGCCGGTCCAGAGCACCCAGACCACGCTGGCGCTGACCAGGAAGATCGCGACGCCCGACAGGAGCGCCCGCGAGGCCGTCGCCTGGCGCGAGGCGGCATAGGCCTCGTCGGAGGCCGAGGCGAAGCGTGCGGCCGTCTGCCGGGAGGCGCCGAAGGACTGCATCGTGCGGATCGCCCCGACCGCCTCCGCGGCGAAGGCCGAGGCATCCGCCAGCCGGTCCTGCGCCGCCCGCGCGCGCCGGCGCACCGAGCGCCCGGAGAAGACGAGCGGCAGCACGATCAGCGGGATCGCCCCGATCACGATGGCCGAGAGCTGCGGGCTGGTGGCGATCATCAGCGCCAGCGCGCCGATGGTCATGATCGCGTTGCGCAGCGCGATCGAGGCGGTCGAGCCGAAAGTCGACTTGATCTGCGTCGTGTCGGCGGTGAGCCGCGAGACCAGATCGCCCGCCCGGCTCGAATCGAAGAAGGCCGGCTCCAGCCGGGTCAGATGCGCGAAGACGTCCGAGCGCAGATCGGCGACGATGCGCTCGCCGACTGTCATGACGAGGTAGAACCGGGCGGAGCTCGCCAGCGCCAGCACGGCGACGACGCCGATCAGCAGGATGAAGTAGCTGTTCGCCAGACGCTGCTCGCCACCGGAGAAGCCGACATCGATGACCCGGCGCACTGCCACCGGCAGCGCCAACGTCGCCACCGAGGCGACAACCAGAGCCAGCAGCGCCAGCCCGATGCGGCCCCTGTGCTTCAGCGCATAGGGCCAGAAGGATGCAAGCAAGCGGAGATCGGGGCGCAGCTTCTTGTCGTCTTTTTCGGCCTCGGTCACGCGTCTTTGTCCTGTCCTGCTTGCGCTGTCGGCCGCGCTGCGATATGTGCACGCGACTTCACGACAGGCTCATACGAATTATTCGACGGGCCGGGCAGGCTTGCCTGCTTGTCGACCACAGCCCGTTTATCGACGTTTGAGGATTTAGCCATGGCCAAGACCGGCATCCACCCCGATTACCACACCATCAAGGTCGTCATGACCAATGGCACCGAATACTTCACCCGTTCGACGATGGGCAAGGAGGGCGACACCCTCAACCTCGACATCGATCCGACGACGCACCCGGCCTGGACCGGCGGCACCCAGCACATGCTGGACCGTGGCGGCCGCGTCTCGCGCTTCAACTCGCGCTTCTCCGCGATCGGCGCGCTCGGCAAGAAGTGATCTGGCAGCGGGCGGTCGCGCCCGCGCTGATCTGAATCAAAAAGGCCCGGTCTCACGACCGGGCCTTTTTCGTATGCGGCATCTTTGAGCCCTTGATCCACTCAGCCCTCATCCTGGCGAGCCGCGAAACGGCGTCTCGAAGGATGTTTCAGGAGGCACGAGAGACATCTGGACCTTCGAGACGCAGCCTGAAGGCTGCTCCTCAGGATGAGGGCCGTCCAAATCGGAGGCTCCAAAGCGTCTTGGCTTCCAAGACGTCTTGCGACGGCCCACAGCAGAATTCAGCGCGCCAGGCCGAGCCGTGCCTGAAGGCTGGCGAGCTGGTCCTGCACTGGATTGGCCTTCTCGACGGACGGGGCCTTGCCCGACATCTGGCCCTCGAGATGGCGGATGCGGGCCTGAAGCCGGAAGGAATGGTCCATCAGGTCGCGCAGGCCCTGCGGCAGGCGCTCGGTGTCGAGCTGCACGCCGGTGACGATCTGTTCGGGAATCCTGACCTTGTCGTTCTCGGCGCGCGCCTGTTCGGCGGTCATCTCGCCCTCGGCCACGGCACGCTGCACCAAAAGCCACGAGGCGATCTGCATCAGCCGCGTCGTCAGCCGCATGCTCTCTGTCGCATAGGTCAGCGCAACCTCGCGCGGCAGCGCCGCCGAGGCGGCCCGGCCGTCCCCGTCGAGATAGGCCGCCGTCTGCTCGACAAGCCCCATCCCCTCGCGAAACAGCGCCATGAAGGCATCCGACTTGACGAAGCCCCGCGTGAAGGAGATCGCGCCCTCTTCGGCAGCCGGCTCGCGCAGCAACAGGTCGTTCATGGTGGTGTCTCCCATCGGCACAACACCGTGTCCACGTGGCACGCGTCACGGCTCATGCCGCCGATGTCGCAAGGATAGCGCCGATGGGGCGGCGCCGCGCCGGTAAGGTTGCGTTAACCTTAACAGGACCCCGGACCACAAAAAAGAGCCGCCCGGAGGCGGCTCGAAGGTCAACAGGGAGGCGTCAAACAGAGCGGGCAGGAGCCACTCACATCCAGACAATCTGGACGGTTCGATTCATACTTTGGAATCGTTAAGGGCGCGTTAACGCCGCCGCAAACGACCGCTTTTTCAGTCGGCCTTCCGGAAGAACGCATCCGCGGCGCTGCGCGACGCGGCCTTCTTGAGTCGCGCCTCTGCCAGTCGCTCGATCTCGGCATTCAGCGCCGCCATCCGCAGGTCGATCTCGGCCAGCGAGAGCATCGACAGATCCTGCCCGATCTCGTGGACCGCCTTGGGCTTGGGACGGTCATCGTCGGAAAACAGCGACATCGTGGCCTCCTTCTGCGCTGGACGCTCGCAGGTTAGGGCCGATGACGGGCGGACGCCACTCCCGGCCCACTGGAGCGCGGCGACGTGCTTTTTCTTGGACAGCCGCTGCGCCCTCGCTTATAAGCCGCGCCATCCTGTTCATCGTCGATGATGTGGATGGCCGGCCGAAAAGGCCGGTCGGCGCCCGAGAGCTATTGTCCGCGACGTTGACCCGGCCCCGATCGCCGGCTTTCGAAATTCAGGAGACAGCCCGTGTCGAATCCCCCGCTGATGCCGAAGGCCACCGCGGTCTGGCTGGTCGAGAACACGTCCCTGACCTTCGAGCAGGTCGCCGAGTTCTGCAAACTCCACCCGCTGGAAGTGCGCGGCATCGCCGATGGCGAAGTCGCCGCCGGCATCAAGGGCCTCGACCCCATCACCTCGGGGCAGCTCACGCGCGAGGAACTCGAGCGCGCCGCCGCCAACCCGGCCCATCATCTGCGCCTCGCCGAGCGCCGGGTGAAGGTGCCGGAGATGAAGAAGTCCAAGGGGCCGCGCTACACGCCGGTGTCGAAGCGCCAGGACCGGCCCAACGCGATCCTCTGGCTGCTGCGCAACCATCCCGAGCTCAAGGACGCGCAGGTCATCCGCCTGATCGGCACGACCAAGTCGACCATCGCCCAGATCCGCGACCGCACCCACTGGAATGCCCAGACGCTGTCGCCGATCGACCCGGTCAGCCTCGGCCTGTGCTCGCAGATCGATCTCGATTTCGAGGTCGGCCGCGCTGCCAAGGACCGTCCGGCCGCGATGGTCGAAGCCGGCTCGACCCTGCTCACCGCCGAGGAAACCACGGCACCGACGCCTGCGCCGATCGGCCAGACCTTCGCCGACATGGGCAAGCCCAAGCGCGAGGAAGAGGCCGCGATCGACGTTGATTCCGTCTTCGCCAAGCTCAAGCAGATGAAGCGTCCGGTCGACGGCGACGACGAGGCCTGAGCGACGCCTTGCAGAAGGCACGTCGCGCTGACAGCTTGTGCCGATGACGCAAGGGATCGTCTTCACCTTTCTCGGGACGGGAGCGCCTCCGGTCAGCCTGAGGCGGGCCGGACCGTCCCATCTCGTCGAAACGAGAAACGGCAAGCTGCTGATCGATTGCGGGTCCGGCGTCAGCCAAAGGCTGGTCGCTGCCGGGCATCGCGGAGCCGATATCGACCTGCTCATCGTCACCCATGAGCATTCCGACCATCTGGTCGATTTCTACCAGCTCGTCGTCTCCTCCTGGCATCAGGGCCGCAACCGGCCGTGGCGCGTGCTCGCCCCGGCGCCTGCGCTGGCCAATCTGCGCGGACAGTACGAGGCCTTCGCACGCGAACGCGCCTTGCGCATCGCCTTCGAGCAACGCCCGGATGCGAGTGGATTGGACGTCGTATTCGAAGAGCTGCAGGAAGGCGCGGTCCACGGGCTGGACGACCTCGCGGTCACGGCCTTCCTGGTCGATCACAAGCCGGTCGAGCCGGCTTTCGGGCTGAGCCTGAGCGATGGCGCCAGCCGCATCGTCTTCTCCGGCGACACCCGGCTGACGCCCGCGCTCGAAGATGCGGCGCTGGGCTGCGATCTTCTGGTCAGCGAGGTCTATGTCGAAAGCCAGATGCCGGTCGTGGCGGGAGTGCGCTCGGCGGCGACCCTCGCAGCCGTGAAGAGCTACCATATGACGCCTTACGTCGTCGGCGAGCTGGCATTGCGCAGCGGCGTGAAAGCCTTGGCGCTGACCCATATCGTCCCGCCCGGCGCCAATACAGCCGCCATCGCCGCCGAGGTTCGCGAGGCCGGCTATGCCGGGCCGCTGATCGTCGGAGAAGATCTGATGCGGCTTGAATGGCCGCAGCGCCTGCTCGGCTGGAACGGCGCGTCGATCGGCTTTTGAGCGCAGTGGCGGCGCGAGGCTGGGCTGTCCTGCGCGATGGCTCGCCAGATCTCATAGAGATCGACTTCCGCGCGAGGACTGTATCGGACGATCTTGGCCACGGGGCGCGGACGCTCTCAGCTTGATCCTTGCGAGCAGCTCGTCGGCCGTCATCGCGACCGGCTCCCCGCTCGCGATCCCCGCCTCATAAGCCCGCTTCAGCCGCGCCAACTCCAGCGCCCGGATTTCCTCGCGCTGCTCCCGGAGGCGCAGCGCGTCGCGAACCACCTCGCTGTTGGAGGCATAGGCGCCGCTTTCGACGGCCTGGCTCAACCGCGATAACTACTTCGGCGACAGCGAGATGGTGAGGGGGCGCATAAGGAAAGACGAGAGAAAGGAGCCTACCCCAACCCCCTCGCCTTCACGGCCACGCCGATCTCGTCGAGCACGGCGGGGTCCTCGATCGTCGCCGGCATGGCGTAGTCCTCGCCATCGGCGATCTTCTTCATCGTCGCCCGCAGGATCTTGCCCGAGCGCGTCTTCGGCAGCCGCCCGACGGTCAACGCCAGCCTGAAGGCGGCAACCGGGCCGATCTTGTCGCGAATCAGCGCGACCAGTTCGCGTTCGATGACATCGGGGCTCTGGGCGACGCCGGACTTCAGCACCACGAAGCCGCAGGGCTGCTCGCCCTTGATCGCGTCATGAATGCCAACGACGGCGCATTCGGCGACCGCGGGATGCGAGGCCAGAACCTCCTCCATGCCGCCGGTGGAGAGCCTGTGGCCCGCGACATTGATGATGTCGTCGGTGCGCCCCATGATGAAGACATAGCCGTCGGCATCGATGAAGCCGGCATCCGAGGTGTTGTAGAAGCCCGGATAAGCCGCAAGATAGGCTTCGACGAAGCGCTCCTCCGCCTGCCACAACGTCGGCAGCGCGCAGGGCGGCAGCGGCAGCTTGAGCACGATCGCGCCCATCGTGCCGGCCGGCACGGGCCGGCCGCCCTCGTCGACGCATTGCACGTCGTAGCCTGGCATCGGCACGGTTGGAGAGCCCGGCTTCACCGGCAGCAGTTCCAGCCCCATCGGATTGCCGACGATGGGCGAGCCGGTCTCGGTCTGCCACCAATGGTCGATCACCGGCACCTTCAGGATGTCCTGCGCCCAGACCAACGTGTCCGGATCGGCCCGCTCGCCCGCCAGGAAAAGCCCCCGGAACTGCGAGAGGTCGTAGGCCGGCAGCAGCGTCGCCTCCGGATCCTCCTTGCGGATGGCGCGGAAGGCCGTCGGCGCCGTGAACAGCACCACTGCCCTGTGCTCGGCGATCAGCCGCCAGAACGCGCCGGCATCGGGCGTGCCCACAGGCTTGCCCTCGTAGAGCACGGAGGTCGCGCCCTGGATCAGCGGTGCGTAGACGATGTAGCTGTGGCCGACGACCCAGCCGACATCGGACGCCGTGATCATCACCTCGCCGGGCTTCACGCCGTAGAGGTTGTCCATGGTCCATTTCAGCGCGACCATGTGGCCGCCATTGTCGCGCACCACGCCCTTGGGCCGGCCGGTCGTGCCGGAGGTGTAGAGGATGTAGAGCGGGTCCGTCGCCGCGACCGCGACGCACGCCGCCCTGCGGCCATTGGCCTTGGCGGCGCCGACGAGCATGCGCCAGTTGCGGTCGCGCACCGCATGCATCGAGGCCTCGACCTGCGGGCGCTGTAGGATCAGGCAGGAATCGGGCTTGTGCGACGAGAGCGCGATCGCCTCATCGAGCAGCGGCTTGTATTCGACGACGCGGCTCGGCTCGATGCCGCAGGTCGCGGCGAGGATCACCTTCGGCGTCGCATCCTCGATGCGCGTCGCCAGTTCCTTCGCCGCGAAGCCGCCGAACACCACCGAATGCACCGCGCCGATGCGCGCGCAGGCGAGCATGGCGAAAGCGGCCTCCGGGATCATCGGCATGTAAATGACGACGCGGTCCCCCTTGGCGACCCCGAGATCCTGCAGGACAGCCGCGAGCGCTACGACCTCGTCGAGCATTTGCGCGTAAGAGTAGACGCTCTTCGTGCCGGTGACCGGGCTGTCATGGATCAGCGCCGGCTGATTGCCGCGCCCGGCCTGGACATGGCGGTCGAGCGCGTTGAAGCAGGTGTTGCAGGTGGCGTCGGGGAACCAGCGCCCATAGGCCCCGGCATCGGCATCGAAAATCCGCTGAGGCGGCTGGATCCAGTCGATCGCACTCGCGGCCTCGCGCCAGAAGCCCTCGGGATCGGCCTGCCAGCGCGCATAGACCTGCTTGTAACGGCCCGCCTCGGTCATCGCCCGCCCTCCCCTTGTGTTTTCTTGTGTGATGTTCCCTTCACAGAGGCGTCATGCGCCGTCGAGAGCGACTTTCGCACATGACGCCCCTGCGCCGGTGATCTTCTACCGCGCTTCGGGAGATGCCACGGTTGATCTGGCGCAATCGCCGCTCTTCGCCTTTCGGACCCCTTCCCGCCATGCTGCTCGACCCCGCCTTCTTCGCCGCCATGGTGCCGGCGGTTATCCTCATGGGGCTGTCGAAGGGCGGTTTCTCGGGGCTCGGCCTGCTCTCGCTGCCGCTGATGGCGCAAGTCGTCTCGCCGGTGACGGCGGCCGCGATCATGCTGCCGGTGCTGATGTCCCAGGATATCGTGACAGTCTGGTCCTATCGGCGCAATTTCGACCGCCGCACGCTGGCGACATTGCTGCCGGGCGCCGTCCTCGGCATTCTCGCGGGCTATCTGCTGGCGGCGAGGGTCGCCGACGGCGCGGTCGTCCTGGCGATCGGCCTGATCTCGATCGTCTTCGCGGTCAGGAACCTGATCTCCGGCGGCAAGGCGGAATTGCCGGCGACGCATCCGAACTATCCGCAGGGCACGCTTTGGGGCGCGCTTTCGGGCTTCACCAGCATGGTCGCCCATGCCGGCGGCCCGCCCTACCAGATCTACACGATGCCCCTGCGGCTGCCGCCGGCCGTTTTCGTCGGCACCGGCGCGCTGTTCTTTGCGATGATCAATATCGTCAAGGTCGTGCCCTATGTCGCGCTCGGCCAGTTCACGACGCAAAACCTCACCGCCTCGCTCGCACTCCTGCCGGTCGCCATCGTCTCGACGGTCGCCGGCGTCTGGCTGGTCCGGAAGGTGCCGGTGAAACGCTTCTATCGGATCATCTACACGCTGCTCCTGCTGGTGGGGCTGAAACTGACCTATGATGGGCTGAAGGGGCTGCACTGGCTCGGCTGAACATCGCCCCCCCTTGCGCCCTATCGGACAAAGGGATGGATTACGGTCAAGGCCCGCAGAGGCTAAGCCTGCCGCATGGGGGAAAGCCGCATGACGATCTCAGCCTACGACACCGATCTCGACCGCAACCCGGCAAACCACCAGCCGCTGACGCCGCTGCCCTTCCTCGAGCGGGCGGCGTCGGTCTTCCCAAACCACATCGCGATCATCCATGGCCCGCTGCGGCGCAGCTATGCGCAGTTCTATGCACGCTCGCGGCGCCTCGCCTCGGCGCTGGCCCGCCACGGCGTCGGCAAGAACGACACGGTGGCCGCCATGCTGCCCAACACGCCCGCCATGCTCGAATGCCATTACGGAGTTCCGATGGCCGGGGCCGTGCTCAACACGCTGAACACCCGGCTCGACGCCGCGATCATCGCCTTCTGCCTCGACCATGGCGAGGCCAAGGTCCTGATCACCGATCGCGAATTCTCCAGGACGATCAAGGAGGCGCTGAGCCTGTGCAAGGCGAAGCCCCTGGTCATCGACTACGACGACCCGGTCTATGACGGCCACGGCGAGCGGCTGGGCGACATCGAATACGAAGCCTTCATCGCCGGAGGCGACCCGGAGTTCGCGTGGGCGATGCCCGCTGACGAATGGGACGCGATCGCGCTGAACTACACTTCCGGCACGACCGGCGACCCCAAGGGCGTGGTCTATCATCATCGCGGCGCGAACCTGCTCGCGACCTCGAACATCATCACCGGGACCATGGGCAAGCACCCGGTCTATCTCTGGACGCTGCCGATGTTCCACTGCAACGGCTGGTGCTTTCCCTGGTCGATCTCGATCGTGGCAGGCACCCATGTCTGCCTGCGCCAGGTCCGGGCCAACGCGATCTTCGACGCGCTCGCCGACCATGGCGTGAGCCATCTCTGCGGCGCGCCGATCGTGATGTCGGCGCTGCTCAACGCCCCCGAGGACGAACGCCGCGACTTCCAGCAGACGGTCTCCTTCTTCACCGCCGCCGCCCCGCCGCCCGAGGCCGTGCTCGCGGGCATGAAACAGGCCGGCTTTGAGGTGACGCATCTCTACGGGCTGACCGAGGTCTATGGGCCGGCCGTCGTCAACGACTGGAACGGTGAGTGGGATGCCCTGCCCGCCCCCGAGCAGGCCGCGCTGAAGGCCCGTCAGGGCGTACGCTACCCGGCGCTCGAAGGGCTCGACGTGCTCGACCCCGACACGATGGTGCCGGTCCCGCGCGACGGCGCGACGCTGGGCGAGGTGATGATGCGCGGCAATGTCGTGATGAAGGGCTACCTCAAGAACGCCAAATCGACGCAGGCCGCCTTCGCCGGCGGCTGGTTCCACACCGGCGATCTCGGCGTGCGCTATCCCGACGGCTACATCCAGCTCAAGGACCGCTCGAAGGACATCATCATCTCCGGCGGCGAGAACATCTCCTCGATCGAAGTCGAGGACGCGCTCTACAAGCATCCGGCCGTGCAGGCCGCCGCCGTGGTGGCGCGCCCCGACGAGAAATGGGGCGAGACGCCCTGCGCCTTCGTCGAACTGAAGCCGGGAAAGACCGCGACCGAGGCCGAGATCATCGCCTGGTGCAAACAGCACCTCGCCTCGTTCAAATGCCCGCGGACGGTGATCTTCACCGAGGTGCCCAAGACCTCCACCGGCAAGATCCAGAAGTTCCGGCTGCGCGAGATGGCGCGGGGGCTGTGAAGGCCACCGCGCCGTTTTGTGCCCGCACGGCTATGCGCCAACGCGCCTGAGCGTGCCGTCCGGGGTGGAGCTGTCGACGGCCTGCGGTACGACGCGCGACAGGCGCGTGAGCAGTTCGTCGCGGGAAAGCCCCGTCTGCCGGGTCAGCGTATCGATCATCTCGGGCCCGAGCGCCTGTTCCAAATCGGGGGCCGCGACCTCCTGGTTCGGGCCCTGCCGGACCCAGGAATCGGCCTTGTCGCCCTGTCCTGCCTGTTTGAACCGGTCCACCAGCTCGCCCAGCATGCCGCCGAGGCCGCCCGCGCCGAGAATGCCACCCTCGCTCCTCGCCGCGCCCGTCTCGCCTGGCACGGAGTTCGCGCTCTGGGCTTGCGTCGCGCCGCCCAGCCATTCGCCGATCTTGTCGCGATTCTGATAGCCGGCGACCGCGAGCAGGCCCAGCAACGCAGTCAGTGACGGAAAGCCGCTATTCGAGTTGTCGCTCACGACCGTGACTCCTGAATGATTGAGGGGATTTGGATCAGACTGCGCTTCTGCGGTTCGACAGCATCGCCCAGACCAGGAGAACGATGATCGCGCCGACGACGGCCCCGATCAGGCCCGCTCCTTCGCCCGGCCCGTACCAGCCCAGCGACTGGCCGAGATAAGTCGCCACGAAAGCACCGATGATTCCGAGAATCGTCGTCAGGATGAAACCGGAAGGCTCGTTCGAGCCCGGTGTGATGAATTTGGCGATGATGCCCGCCACGAAGCCGATGATGATCGTCCCGAGAATGCCCATGAAGTCCTCCGTTGTCAGCGCCTTGGGCTGCTCAACCGCGATCACATCCTCAAAGTTCCACCCGTAGCGAGAACGTGTGCTCACGCATGCGCCCTCCCTGGTATGGCGGCCCCCTGCCGATCTCCGCGCGTCAGTCCTTGACGGCCGTGCCGGCCGCCCCCGGCGCCGACCAGGTGCTGGTCCAGGTTTCCGACAGCGGACGTCCGCGCGATCGCAGATAGATCCGCAATTCGGCTGTCTGGCCGTCGGGAAGGGTGGCGTCGATGATCGCGCGGAACCCCTTCGCGGCCGGGTTGGCGTCGAGGATCGTCGCCGCGACCGTGCCTCCCGTCGTCGATGCGGCGATCTCCACCCGGCTCGGGTCGGCGAGGTAATAGGCCAGGTCGCCACCGGAAAAATCGACGATGAAGCGCTTCTTGCCGAAGCCGTCGGCATGGCCGTCCTCGATGTCCGAGCCGTTGAAGCTGTGCTGCGCCTGCGCGTAAGGGTGCAGGTGCCCTGTCGTGGACAAGGCCGTGATGCGATAGTTGAACACGGTCGGCTTGCCGACGGGCAGCGGCTCCTGCGGCGTCCAGCAGGCGACGATGTTGTCGAACGCTTCGTTGACGGTCGGGATCTCGATCAGATCGATGCGCCCCTGGCCCCACTCGCCCTGCGGCTCGACCCAGTATCCCGGCCGCGCATGATACTGGGCCTCCAGATCCTGATAGTTGCCGAAGTCGCGGTCGCGCTGCATCAGGCCGAAGCCACGCGGATTGTTGTCGCTGAAGCTCGAAATGCGCAGCGCCTTGGGGTTGCGCAGCGGGCGCCAGATCCACTCCCCTTGTCCGGTCTGCATCATCAGCCCGTCCGAATCGTGGATTTCCGGCCGAAAATCGGTGCGCTGGGCGAGGTCGCCCTCGCCGGCCTGGAACATCGAGGTCAGCGGCGCGATGCCGAGCCGGTCGATGGTCTTGCGCGGGATGATCGTCGCGGTGACGTCGACATGGGTCTCCCGGCCGGGCCGGACGGCATAGCGGTAGGCGCCGGCGACAGAGGGCGAATCGAGCAGCGCGTAGATCACCAGCTCGGTTGAATCGCGCGAGGGCTCCTCCAGCCACAGCGCTCGCATGAACGGGAACTCCTCGGGCTGCTCCCCACCGACATCGAGCGCGAGCGAGCGCGCCGAGAGCCCGTAGCGATGGCCCCGCCCGATCAGCCGGAAATAGCTGGCTCCCAGGAACGAAATGACCTCGTCCTGCACTTTGGGGTCGTTGAGATTGGTCGTGACGGCAAAGCCCGCAAAGCCCAGCGACGGCGACAGCCCCTTTGGCGCCGGTACCTTGCCATATTCGAACAGCGAGGTGGTGAAGGGGATCGGCATCGCCACGCCGTCGCGGATGATGTGGAGTTGCACCGGCTTGTCGTGCAGGAAGCCGAGATGGAACGGCAGCAGGCGGAAATCGGAGCCGCTGTCGCTCCAGAACGCCTTGTCCCGGCGAAAGCGGATCTCGCGATAGCTGTCATAGGTCAGCTTCGACAATTCGGCCGGAATCGCGGCGCCATCGGCGTCGAAAGGCCGCTCGCCGAGCAGCCGCGCCTGTCGGACGACCTCGTCATAGCCAAAGCTGTTGGGCCGGGCGCCGGCCGCCGGAGGCGTCTGCGCCGCCGCCGGGGAAAGACCGATGGCGCAGGAGGACAAGAGCAGCGCCAGCGCATCGCGGCGCGAGCGACCGGCTCGCTGCGGCACCGGGGTCTCGTCCGCAGCCTCTTCGGATCTCGTGGGGCGCCTGACGACGTGCGATCGCATGGTCTCTCCTCTGCCTGTGAAGGCCCAACAAGGGCCCGAGGCAGAAGTTCCGCAACGAAGCGGGACAGGACGCGGACCGGACCGCGACAAAAAACCGGCCCCTTTCGGGGCCGGCTGAACTCGGGCAACGCATTATCGACATCGGGCCGCATCTGCCCGGTCAGGCCCTCAATGCAGCGTTCGGTCCGGCATCGTCTGCCGCACGCGCTCGATCTCCTCCTTCAGCAGCAGCTTCTTCCGCTTCATCTCGACCACGGTGAGATCGTCCGATGAGGGTCGGGCCGCCGCCTGGGCGATGGCTTCCTCGAGTTGACGATGCTTGCGTTCGAGTTCGACGAGATGGGTCTGCAGCGACATCTGGATCCTCCTGATGAGCGATTGACGCAGGACAGTCTGACATAGAGCCGGCTTCACGTCTGCGGGGCAATCTCGCACCGCATCATGAGTTTCTGTGATCATGACCGGCTCCTTTCCGGGGCGACGCGAATATGACGCATCCCGACACGCACCGGGCTTCCTGCTCTTGCGGGCTGCCCGGCGTCTCCGCATAGTCGCGCCCAATCGCGGCGATGGTGAGATGGCTACATGGGATTCGAGCTCAGCCCTGACGAGGTCGAGGCCTTCACCACGGAACTGGCGCGTCTGCGCGAGGAGCACCGCGACCTCGACAGCGCCATCGACGCGCTCGAACGCGTCGGGGCCATCAACCAGATCCAAGTGCAGCGACTAAAGAAGCGCAAGCTCTACCTGAAGGATCGGATCTCGCAGATCGAAGACGCGCTGACACCCGATATAATCGCGTGAAAAATGCTGCGTCGAGACTCGATTATAGAAGATTTTTCTCGATTTAAATCGATTTACATGGCGGGGAACTCCTTGTAGAGCCGCTTCCGCGACATTTTCCCTGTGTCCTTGCGGAAGGGCCCGGCCGACACTGCGTTGCCGACCTCCCGCAGGTGCGCTACAGGCATGCGACGACCGTCTTCTTGGGATTTGAGACCATGGCCAGCCACGGACACAACGCCGACGATATTCCGCAGATGGATTATCGCGAGCATGAGAGCACCTATCAGGGCTTCGTGCATTTCGCCGAAGTCGGCACCGTCGCCTGCCTCGCCATCGTGGCGGCGCTCGCTGTCGGCGGCACCAAGCATGCCTGGGGCATCGCGATCATCGGCACGCTGCTGACGCTCATCGCGACTGGCGTCGGCATCGCCGCGAAGTCGATCGGCTGGCGTGCGCCGATGGTGCCCTTCGCGCTGCTGATGCTCTCGCTGATTCTGCTCTAGGACTTCAGCCTCAGGGCCTCATCTCCTGGGGCTTCCCTGCCACCACGCCGGAAAGGCCATTTCCTGCCATGCGCATCGCCGTGCCAGCCGAAACGCAAGGGGCGGAAACCCGCGTCGCCATGACGCCGGAAACCGTCCGCAAGTTCATCGGCCTCGGGGCCGAGATCGTCGTCGAGACACGCGCCGGCCTCGCCTCCGGCATCAGCGATGCCGACTACCAGGCCGCCGGCGCGACGATCGCGGCGAGCGCCGCTGAGGCGCTGGCCGGTGCGGCGATCGTGCTCAAGGTGCGCCGCCCGGCGCAGGACGAGATCGCCGGCCTGCCCAAGGGCGCGCTCGTGATCGGCATCATGGACCCTTATGGCAACGAGGCCGCCGTCGAGGCGCTGTCGAAGGCCGGGGTTGCCGCCTTCGCCATGGAATTCATGCCGCGCATCACCCGCGCGCAGGTGATGGACGTGCTGTCCTCACAGGCCAACCTCGCCGGCTACCGCGCCGTGATCGACGGCGCCGCCGAATATGGCCGCGCCTTGCCGATGATGATGACGGCGGCGGGCACCGTGCCGGCCGCCCGCATCTTCATCATGGGCGTCGGTGTCGCCGGTTTGCAGGCGATCGCCACCGCGCGCCGCAACGGCGCGATCGTCACCGCGACGGATGTGCGCCCCGCCACCAAGGAACAGGTCGAATCGCTCGGCGCCAAATTCCTCGCCGTCGAGGACGACGAGTTCAAGCAGGCGCAGACATCGGGCGGCTACGCCAAGGAGATGTCGAAGGAGTATCAGGCGAAGCAGGCCGAGCTGACGGCGAGCCACATCGCCAAGCAGGACATCGTCATCACCACCGCGCTGATCCCCGGCCGCCCGGCCCCGAAGCTGATCTCGGCGGCGATGGTCGAGAGCATGAAGGCCGGTTCGGTGATCGTCGATCTCGCGGTCGAGCGCGGCGGCAACTGCGAACTCGCCAGGCCTGGCGAAGTCTTCGTCACGCCAAACGGCGTCAAGATCGTTGGCCATCTCAACGTGCCCGGCCGTTTGCCGGCGACTTCGTCGCAGCTCTATGCCAAGAACCTCTTCGCCTTCGTCGAGACGCTGATCGACAAGACGTCCAAATCGCTCGCCGTGAACTGGGACGACGAACTGGTCAAGGCGACCGCCCTGACCAGGGACGGCGCCGTGATCCATCCGAATTTCGCAGCCAAGGCCGCTGTCGCACCGGTCGAGCCGGCGCCCGCTCCGGTCGAGCCCGCACCTGTCGTCGAGGGGAGCACCACCAATGGCTAATCCGGCACCCGAACAGGCTCTCGAACAGGCGCGTTCTGTTGCCGCCGCAGCACGGCAAGCCGCCGATCTCGCCGCGCAACACGCTGACAGCCTCGCGGCAGGCGCGAGCGCCGCGACCGGCGGCTTCGTCGATCCGACCGTCTTCCGCCTCGCGATCTTCGTGCTCGCCGTCTTCGTCGGCTACTATGTCGTCTGGTCGGTGACCCCGGCCCTGCATACACCGCTGATGTCGGTCACCAACGCGATCTCCTCGGTCATCGTCGTCGGCGCGCTGCTGGCGGTGGGCGTGGAAGCCCTGCCCGCGCTCGGCGACGGCCCGGTTTGGGCCAAGATCTTCGGCTTCGTCGCGCTGGTCCTCGCCTCGGTCAACATCTTCGGCGGCTTCCTCGTCACCGAGCGGATGCTGTCCATGTACAAGAAGAAGGGCTGAGCGCCGATGGCCGCGAACCTGTCCGCCCTTCTCTACGTCGTCTCCGGCGTTCTGTTCATCATGGCCCTGCGGGGCCTGTCGCATCCCACGACGTCCCGCCAGGGCAATCTCTACGGCATGGTCGGCATGGGCATCGCCATCGCCACGACCATCGTCTTCTTCCCGCCGTCCGGCTTCTCGGGCTGGCTGCTGGTGGCGGGCGGCATCGCCATCGGCGGCGGCATCGGCGCCTATATGGCCAAGCGCGTCCAGATGACGCAGATGCCGCAGCTCGTCGCCTTCTTCCACTCGCTCGTCGGCCTCGCCGCCGTGCTGGTGGCGGCCGCCGCGCTTTATGCGCCCAGCGCCTTCGGCATCGGCAATGTCGGCCGGATCAGCGGCGCCAGCCTGTTCGAGATGGGACTCGGCGTCGCCATCGGCGCGATCACCTTCACGGGCTCGATCATCGCCTTCCTCAAGCTCGACGGGCGCATGAGCGGCAAGCCGATCATGCTGCCGCAGCGCCATGGCATCAATATCGGTCTCGGCATCGCGCTCGTCGTGCTGCTGCTGATCTTCCTGAAGACCGAGAGCCACGTCGTCTTCTGGCTGATCGTGCTGGTCTCGTTCGCGCTTGGCGTTCTGCTCATCATCCCGATCGGCGGCGCCGACATGCCTGTCGTCGTCTCGATGCTCAACTCCTATTCGGGTTGGGCGGCGGCCGGCATCGGCTTCACGCTCGGCAACATGGCGCTGATCATCACCGGCGCGCTGGTCGGCTCGTCGGGCGCGATCCTGTCCTACATCATGTGCAAGGCGATGAACCGGAGCTTCATCTCCGTCATCCTCGGCGGCTTCGGCGGCGACGATGCTGCGGCCGGCCCCGGTGGTGCGGTCGAGGCCCGGCCGGTCAAGCAGGGCTCGGCCGACGACGCAGCCTACATCATGAAGAACGCCGCCAAGGTCATCATCGTGCCGGGCTACGGCATGGCGGTGGCGCAGGCCCAGCACACGCTGCGCGAGATGGCCGACCTGCTCAAGAAGGAAGGCGTCGAGGTCAAATACGCCATCCACCCGGTTGCGGGACGCATGCCCGGCCATATGAACGTGCTGCTGGCGGAAGCCAACGTGCCCTATGACGAGGTCTTCGAGCTTGAAGACATCAACTCGGAATTCGGCCAGGCTGACGTCGCTTTCGTCATCGGCGCCAACGACGTCACCAACCCCGCCGCCAAGACCGACAAGACCTCGCCGATCTACGGCATGCCGATCCTCGACGTCGAAAAGGCCAAGACCGTGCTCTTCATCAAGCGCGGCATGGCGGCCGGCTATGCCGGCGTCGAGAACGAGCTGTTCTTCCGCCCCAACACGATGATGCTGTTCGGCGACGCCAAGAAGGTCACCGACGACATCGTCAAGGCGATGGCGCACTGACGCGACATCGTCACGCCCCTGTTGCGAAAGACCGGCTTCGTGCCGGTCTTTTTCGTTTGGAGCCTCGAGACCCATGAGCATCATCATCCGTCCGATGCGCGATGGCGACCGCGAGGCGGTGATCGCCCTCCTCATGCAGCTTGCCGCCTATGAGCAGGAGCTGAGCGCAACGCGCGCCGCCGGCCTCGCCACCGCGCAGGCCCTGCTCGCCGACGACAGCGCCCAGACGCAAGCGCATGGCGGCGCGCAATTCGTGGCGGAACTGGCCGGCGCCTGCATCGGCTATCTCGCATTGCGGCTCGGCCGCACCGGCCCCTATGTGCATGAGGATCTGCGCGATCATGTCCACATCGAGAACATCGTCGTCGATGCCGGCCAGCGCGGCACGGGTGTCGGCCAGAGACTGCTGGCGCAGGCCGAGGCCTTCACGCGAGACGCCGGGCGCAAGGCGCTGCAGCTCGGCGCGCTGACCGGCAACGACGTGGCGCTGACGGCCTATCGCCGCGCAGGCTTCGACAGCGTTGCCGTCGAGATGCTCAAGCGGCTCGATTGAGCCGACCGATATCGCGGGTGCAGCAGGATCGCCGCGCCGATCGCGGAGGGAGGCTTTCATGAAGATGCTGATCCGCCTGCTGGCGATCGCCCTGACAGCCTATCTCGGCCTCCTCGCGCTGCTCTTCCTCCGGCAACGCGACCTCGTCTTCCCGCGCGATCCCGCCCGCGCCGACATTGCCCAGGCCGGGCTCGTCGGCGCGCAGGAGGTGACGCTGACCGCCGCCGACGGCGAGCGGCTCGTCGCCTGGGTCGTGCCGCCGCGCTCTGGCAGGCCCGTCATCCTGTACTTCCACGGCAATGCCGGAAACCTCGGACGGCCCGGTCGGGTCGGGCGCTTCAAGGCGCTGACGGAAGACGGCACGGGCCTGCTTGCCGTGAGCTATCGCGGCTATGGCGGTTCGACCGGCACCCCGTCGGAGGCCGGCCTGCATCTCGACGCGCGCGCCGCCTACGGCGCCGCGGCCGAGCGCTTCGGCGCCGCCCAATTGATCGGCTACGGCGAGTCGCTCGGCACCGGCGTTGTGCTGAAGCTGGCCGCTGAGGCACCCTTGGCCGGGCTGGTGCTGGAAGCGCCCTATCTGTCCACGCTCTCCGTGGCGCAGGGCGTCTACCCTTACGTTCCGGTCACGCTGCTGATGCTGGACACGTTCCGTTCGGACCTCGCGATCGGCCGCGTGCGCGCGCCGCTGCTGGTCCTCCACGGCCAGCGCGACCGCGTCATCCCCTTCGCGCAGGGCGAGACGCTCTACGGCCTCGCCAATGCGCCAAAGCGCTTCCTGCGCTTCCCGAAGGGCGGCCACGAGGACCTGCCCGCGCATGGCTCGCTGCCGGAAATCCGGCGCTTCTTTGCCGATCTGGCCAGGGGCGCGGTCACGGCGGCGGAGAGCCGAACGGTCGAGTAATCAGCTCCGGAACAGGCCGCCGCCGCCCATGCGCCCCTGGCCCGCGCGAGCCGTGGCGTTGTTGCCGTCGAGACCGAGAGCGCGCTGATAGCTCTGGGTCGCCTCGGATTTCTGGCCGAGCTTCTCCTGCGCGAAACCGCGACCGGCCCAGGCATCGGCGCTGCGGTTGTCGACGTTCAACGCGGCAGTGAAGTCCTCAAGAGCCGCGTCATATTTGCCGACGGCATTCAGGCTCTGGCCACGGGCGATATAGGGCGGGGCGTTGTAGGGATTGCGGTCGATCACCGAGTCGAAATCCGAGATCGCGTACTGGTGCTGGCCTTCCTTCTGGTAGACCAGCCCGCGCGCATGGAAGGCCTCGGCCGATTCCGGGTTGAGCCGAATCGCGGTGTTGAGATCAGCCAGCGCCTGCTGGCTGTTGCCCTGCGCGCGCAGCAGGTTGGCGCGCGCGATGAAGGCCGGGGCATAGTTCGGCGAGGCGGTCGTCGCCTTGTTGAAATCCGCCAGCGCCGCGTCGTTGCGGCCGCTCTGCCGCAAGGCGAGGCCGCGATTCGTATAGGCCGAGGCAAGGTTGGGATCGAGCTGCACCGCCTTGGTGAAATCGGCGATCGCATCCGAGAAGCGGCCGACGCGGGCATAGGCCGCACCGCGCGTGTTGTAGGCTCCGGGATCGTTGGGGTTTCGGCCGATCACTTCCGAAAGCGAGCCGATATTGACGCTGGCATCGGCGGCCGAGGCCGTGTCGAGTTCAGCGACGGGCTGCCCCGTCATGCTGGAGACGGTGTCGCAACCTGCCAGCGCCAGCGCCATGCCCGCCGCCGCGAGCCAGTTCCTGCCGCGCATCATGCTTTGTCCCATCGGTCCGGTTCCGTGCTTCATCTGCGGCCCCCGCCCCACATGGACCGGTGCCGCCTCGTCGCGCTCCCCCAACCGACAGCGCCCCTGCGAAAGAGAACGCCCGCTTTGTGCCAAGAGTTGGTTAACGCGGCCCAAAAAGCAACAGCGCCCGGAGCAGGCCCCAGGCGCGGTCAGGTCTTCCATCATCGTCGGGCTGGCAAACGAGCCAGCGCGGCCGACGAAATCAGGGGCGCTTCGGCTTCGCCACCGGCGCCGGCAGCAGGCCTTCGCGCTGGAGCTTCTTGCGCTGCAGCTTGCGGGCGCGGCGCACGGCCTCGGCCTTTTCGCGAGCCTTCTTCTCGGAGGGCTTCTCGTAATGACCGCGAAGCTTCATCTCGCGGAAGACGCCTTCCCGCTGCAGCTTCTTCTTGAGGGCGCGGAGAGCCTGATCGACGTTGTTGTCGCGAACGAGAACCTGCACGTGAGTGTCCGTCTTTAGCGGGTTGGCCTAATAAGGGTGGACGGACAAGAACCGCGACGCAGCCTGTCCGAAGGATCGTGCGGATATCAGAAATGCACCCGGCTGTCCACGCCGGGAAACCGGGAAAATCGATGACAAACGCCGCTTCTGGACCGCCTGCCGATTCCGCGACCGAACGGCGCGTCATGATCCTCGCCAACGACCTCGCCATCCCCGCCTGGATGCGGGTCGAGCAGGCTTACGCGAAGGGCGCGACATTGCTCGAGGCCAAGCATGCGGTGCTGGAGGCGGACCTCGCCAGCCTCGCCGTCACGACCGACGACGCGATCCTCGACCGGCTGGTGCAGCTGATCATGCAGACACCGCAATCAGCGCTGCGACCGGTCGCGCGCCAGCGCCATCGCAAGGTCGTGCTGGAGCGGCTGATGGAGCCCTATCGCGAAAGCGGCGGCGCCGAGCCCGGCGCGCTCGCCCTGATGCTCTATCGCAAGCTGGGCATCGTGCCGGGCCCGCTCAAGGCATTCTGGCTCGCGCGCGGCGAGCGGCTGCAGCGGGTGCTGTGAGGCGCCTTCAGCCCTGCTCGGGGAAGATTCGCGTGACATGGCCCATCTTGCGGCCGGGCCGTGCCTCGCGCTTGCCGTAGAGATGCAGATGCGCGCCCGGCTCGGCCAGGAGCTCGTGCCAGCGCAAAGCCGCGTCGCCGATCAGGTTTTCCATCTCGACGCGGCCGCGCCGCTGGGCTGAGCCGAGCGGAAAACCGCAGACGGCGCGGACATGCTGGTGGAACTGCGAGGTCTGCGCGCCCTCGCTGGTCCAGTGCCCGGAATTATGCACGCGCGGCGCGATCTCGTTGACGACGACGCGCTCACTGGCCCCTTCGCCGACGACGAACATCTCGACCGCGAAGACGCCGACATAGCCGAGCGCCGCCCCGATCTTGCGCGCCGCCTCGATCGCGGTCGCCTCGGTCGAGCCCGAGACCCGCGCGGGGATGCGGGTGAAGGCGAGAATATGATCGCGATGCTCGTTCTCGCAGAGATCGAAGGCCGCGAAGCTGCCATCAGTCCCACGCGCGGCGACGACGGAGACCTCGCGGGCGAAGCTGACGAAGCCCTCCAGCACGGCCGGCGAACGACCGATCGCGGCATAGGCTTGCGCCAAGTCCATGCCCGGCAGGATCTTCACCTGGCCCTTGCCGTCATAGCCGAAGCGGCGCGTCTTCAGGACGCTGGGACGCCCGAGCGCGGCGACGGCGGCTTCGAGATCGGCCAGCGAATCGACCGCGCGGAAAGGCGCGACGGCGAGCCCGAGATCGGCGACGAAGCTCTTCTCGCTGAGCCGGTCCTGCGTCACCGCCAGCGCGCGCGCGCCGGGGTGCAGCGGCTTGCGCTGGCTGAGGAAGGCGGCCGTCGCGGCCGGCACGTTCTCGAACTCGTAGGTGACGACATCGACGGCGTCGGCGAAACGCGCCAGCGCCGCCTCGTCCTCATAGGCGGCGACGGTTGTCGCGGCGACGACGTCGAAGGCCGGGTTCTCGGTCTCGGGCGCGAAGACATGACAGGAAATGCCGAGATCTGCCGCCGCGAGCGCGATCATCCGGGCAAGCTGACCGCCGCCGAGGATGCCGAGCACGGCGCCGGGCGCAAGGCTCTTGAAACCCAGCCCCTCGAAAGCCGGCATGCTCACGCCTCGTCCTTCACGGGACGCTCGGCGATGGCCGCGCTCTGGCGGGCGCGATAGGCATCCAGCCGCTCCGCCAGCGCCTCGTCGGACAAGGCCAGCACGGCCGCGGCCAGCAGCGCCGCGTTGACCGCGCCGGCCCGGCCGATGGCGAGCGTGCCGACGGGAATGCCGGCCGGCATCTGCACGATCGAGAGCAGTGAGTCCTGCCCCGACAGCGCCTTGGACTCGACCGGCACGCCGAAGACCGGCAGCGGCGTCAGCGACGCCGTCATGCCCGGCAGATGGGCGGCGCCGCCGGCGCCCGCGATCACCACCTTGAAGCCCTCAGCCTTCGCGGTCGTGGCGAATTGGACCATGCGCTGCGGCGTGCGGTGGGCCGAGACGATGCGGTCATCATGGCCGATGCCGAGCGCGTCGAGCGTCTCGGCGGCATGGCGCATGGTCGCCCAGTCGGACTGGCTGCCCATGATGATGGCGACGGGCGAAGACGTGGTGGCCATGACGGGGAGCGCTTCCGGAACGCTGGGGAGGAAGCGCGCGATCTAGACCGGCACATGCCGGTGAAGCAAGCGCCGAATCGGGATGCTTGGCCCAAATGAACGAGAAAGAACCCGGAAGGCGTCATTCCGGACGCAGCGAAGCGGAGCTCCGGAATCCATCGGAGGGCCAATCCCTTTCAGATGTCGCTCTACGATGGATTCCGGAGCGGCGCCGCTTCGCGGCTTGTCCGGAATGACGCTGAGGGTGGAATGGCGCTCGGCGAGCCAAGCTAAGTCGTCGCAGCCAACCCCGCCCGCGCCAGCGCCGAAGCCTGATCGGCCGCCACCGTCTCGATCTTGAAGCCCTCGATCTCCGCCTCGAACAGGCGATGGAAGTTCAGTTCCGCGTCGAGATGCAGGAAGACGCCGCCGAGCCCGATCGCGGCGCGGTCCATGAAGACGAATTCGCGCGGCACCCGCACCGGCCCGCGCTTCTTCAGCGCCTGATGCACCTCGAAGGCCTGCCGGCGGCCATATTCGGCCGGGCTGACGCCCTCCGCGATGCGCCGCGTGCGGTCCTCCAGCAGCGGCCCGTAGATGAAGCGCGCCCAGATGTTGAGCGTGTCGACCAGTTCCTTGGTCAGGCCCTTGAAGCCCCAGGTCTCGTAGGCGTGGACGACGCGCGCCTCGTCGCCCTCCAGCAGGCCGCGATAGAGATCGACGACGCCGCCGACGAAGGAGGGGGGAAAGATGCGGATGCAGCCATAGTCGAGCAGGTTGATCCCCTGGGGTGCCCCGCCCTCCGAAAAGACCGTGTAGTTGCCCAGATGCGGATCGCCATGGATGATGCCGTGATGGCTGAAGGGCCGCCACCACGCCTTGAACATCGCCGTCGAGATCCGGTCGCGCGCCTGCTGCTCGTCCTGCTTGTGGGTGAGGATGCCGTCGCCCTCGAGCCAGCGCATCGTGAGCAGGCGCTTCGTCGACAACGAGGGCTCGAGCGCCGGCACGCGGATCTCCGGCGTTTGCGCCAGAACCTCCTGGTACAGCGCGATATGCTTGCCCTCGCGCTGGTAGTCGAGCTCCTCACGCACCCGCGCGCCGATCTCCTTGGCGATCTCGCTGGTGTCGATCACCGGGTCCATGCGCCGGTGCAGCGCGAACAGGATGTCGAGCTGGGCGATGTCGGCTTCAACAGCCGATTCCATGTCGGGATATTGCAGCTTGCAGGCGAGCTGCGTGCCCTCCAACGTCGTCGCGCGATGCACCTGCCCCAGCGAGGCCGCAGCAGCCGGCTTGAGGTCGAACTCACCGAAACGCGCGCGCCAGTGCGGACCGAGCTCCGCCATCATCCGGCGCTTGACGAAGGCCGCCCCCATCGGCGGCGCCTGCGATTGCAGCTTCTGCAGCTCGGCGGCGTATTCCGGCGGCACCACGTCGGGGATCGTGGCGACGAGCTGCGCCACCTTCATGATCGGCCCCTTCAGGCCGCCCAGCGCCTTGGCAAGCGCCTCGGCATTGGAGGCGTTGCGACCCTCCATCCCGAACAGCCGCGCGCCCGCGATGCGCGCCGCCACCCCGCCGACATTGGCCCCGACGCGGGCATAGCGCGCGGCACGGGCGGAAAAGCGGTTGGCTTCGGTATCGCGTTCGGACATGGGGCGGGGCACTTTCGAAGGCTCGGCGCTTTCAGATCGTGCTCCCTATGTAGGGTGCGTCGCGCCCCGGACCAATGCGGCGCGCCGTCCCTGCAGGGCGGTCAAGGCCGGCGTCCGCTCAACGCAGCATCCTCGGCAGCCAGAGCGTCAGATCCGGCCAGAGCGTGATGATTGCGAGCGCCCCGAACAGCGGAATGTAGAAGGGCAGCACCGCCTTGAGCACGGACGGCATCGAGGTCTTGGCGATGTCAGAGAGCAGGAACAGCGCCAGCCCCAGCGGCGGCGTCAGCAGGCCGATCATCAGGTTGAAGACGAAGATGATGCCCAGATGTACCGGATCGACGCCGGCCATGACCAGCGGCGCCGAGACCAGCGGCGCAACCAGAAGCGTCGCGGTCGTGCTGTCGAGGAACATGCCGATGATGATCAGCAGCACGTTGACGATGAGCAGCAGCATCAGCGGGTCGGTCGAGATCGAAAGCAGGCTGCGCGTGAAGGTCTGCGGCAGTTGCTCGACGGTCAGGATCCAGCCGAACAGCGCCGCCGCCGAGACGATGATCAGCACCGCCGAGCTCGTCTTCACCGTGTCGAACAGGGCAAAGCGCAGCCTGGCCCAGCTGATGCCGCCATAGAAGAGGATCGCGATGAGCAGGATATAGGCGACGGTGATCGAGGCCGCCTCCGTCGGGGTGAAATACCCGCCCAGCATGCCGCCGACGAGCAGGAGCGGCGTCATCAGCGCCGGCGCCGCCGGCCAGAACGTGGCCCAGAGCTCGCGGAAGCTCGGCCAGCGCTTCGAGCGTGGATGATTGTGGCGCTTCGCCAGCCAGCCGACCGTCAGCATCAGCAGCGCGACATAGAGCAGCGCCGGCATGATGCCCGCGACAAGCAGTTGCACGATCGAGACGCTCGTGGCCGAGCCGTAGATGATCAGCGGGATCGAGGGCGGAAAGATCGGCCCCACCACGGCGGAGGCGCCGGTGATGGCGGCCGAATAGGCCCGTGTGAACCCGGCCCGGACCATGGCGCGGATCTCGATGCGGCCAAGCCCGCCGATATCGGCCAGGGCAGCGCCCGACGTCCCCGAAAACACCAGCGAGCCAATGACGTTGACCTGGGCCAGGCCGCCCGGGACGCGGCCGCCGAGCGTATGGGCGAAGCGGTAGATATGGCTGGTGATGCCGGCCTGGTTCATCAGGCTGCCGACGAAGATGAAGACCGGCACGGCGACGAGCGGAAAGGAATCCAGCGCATAGGTCATGCGCTGCGCGACCAGTTCGAGCGGGAATCCCGAAAGGACGACATAGAGCAGCGCCGGAACCGCGATCGCGACGACGACCGGAAATCCGAAGATGAAGAGCGCCACGAAGGCGAGGATAATGGTGATCGCCACGGGACAGCCCTCAGTGCTTCAGGTCTTCGGGCAGATCGAGCTCTTCCTCGGGCTCATGCTCCTGCGGGAACGTGACATAGAGCGGCCGTCCCTGAATGACCTTGAGCGTCTGGATGGCGCATTCGAGCGTGCTCATCGCGAAGCTGACGAAGGCCGCGCCCAGGAAGATCCAGTAGGGAATGCCCAGCGTCGGCGTCGAATTGTCGAGATTGCCGCCGATGGCGACGAGGCTTGCCACCGCAATCGCCGCGAAGGTGGCCGTCGCCGCAATCGCACCGCCGATCCTGGCCGCGCGCACGACGCCTGCCGGGAACATCGCGACGATCTCCTCCATCCGGATATTGGCACCGGCGGAGATGACATAGGGCAGCGCCAGGAAGACCGAGCAGATCAGCATGAAGCGCGCCAGTTCCTCGACACCGATGATCGGCGTGGCGAAGATCTCGCGCGAGACGACCTGGATGAAAGGCAACGACACCATGGCGATCAGCATCGCCAGGCTGCCCCAGCGGAACAGCCACCGAACGGGCTCGATGGCGCGATCGACCGCATAGGTCCGGCTGTCCGATGCGGCGATCGTGACGGGAGCGTCGAAGACGATATCGGAGCTTTGCAAGGGTCGCCTCGTGGCAGAGCGGCGGATCGGGCAAGCCAAGGGGATCGAAGACTGGCTCGAGATGAAAGCCGGGGCGTGGCGCCCCGGCTTTCGGTGTCACTTCACCGCGCTGATGCGCGCGATGATCGGTGCCCAGCTGGGGAAGTCGGTATTGACCTGCGCGCTCACCGACTTGCGGAATTCGTCGACCTTGAGCCCGTCCTTCTCGGTGATGAAGGTCATGCCCTTCTTCTTGAGCTCGTCGATGAGCTTGGTTTCCGCCTCGAGTCCGAGCTTCAGCGTCTCCTCGCCGACCTCGGCCGCGACTTCGGACATGATCGCGCGGTCCTTCTCGGGAATCGACTGCCAGGTCCGCTCGTTGATGAAGACCGGCAGCACGTTCTGCATATGGCCGGTCAGCATGACGTGGGTCTGCACCTCGTAGAGCTTGTTGGCATTGATCATGGTGAGCGGGTTTTCCTGGCCGATCACCATGCCGGTCATCAGCGCCGTCGGCAGTTCGGCGACCTCAACCGGGGTCGGCACCGCGCCCATGCCCTTGATCATCGTCGTCCAGAGTTGCAGCGGCACGCCGCGGAAGCGCTTGTCCTTGAGATCGGCCGGGGAATAGACCGCCATCTTCGCCGTCATCTGGCGCGCCCCGCGATAGAGCCGCCCGATGATCCGGATATTGGCCTGCTTGACCAGCTTGTCCGACATCTCCCTCATGACCTCGGACTTCGCCGGGTCGGTCGCCGCCATGGCATGGGTGCCGTCGCGATAGATGAACGGCGCGGCGAAGGCTGCCATCTCCGGCATCAGCCGCGACAGCGATGCGAACTCGTGATGCGCCAGCGGAATCGCGCCGCTGCGCACGCCGTCGACGGTCTCCTGCGCGCCGCCGAGTTGCGAATTCGGGAAGACCTGGACCTTGACCCGCCCCTCCGTGCGCTTCTCGACGCGCTTGGCGAATTCATCGGCATACCAGTACTGGATGTCGCCCTCGGAACCGACATGGGCGTAGCGGATGGTCATCTGCGCGGCGGCAGGCGTCGCAAACCCGATCGAGAGCGCCAGAAGCGCCGCGAAGCCCTTCAATGTCCGTCTCTTGTCCATGGTCTCCTCCATCATCGGTTCTCTCCCTGTTTTTTATGGTGAGCCTTGTGCGTCCGGCGGCTCATATCCGGTAGATGCGCCTGGCGTTGTCGTGGAAAAGCTGGCCCCTCTCGCCCTCCGAAAAAGCGGCCGTCGCCGCGAGGAAACCCGAAAAGATCGTGTCGAAATCACCCACGAGGCTGTCGACCGGGAAGTTGCTGGCGAACATCGCCCGGTCCTTGCCGAAGATCGCGATCGCATCGCGGATGACCGGACCGTTGGCGGCGACGCTCCAGGGCTGGCCCGGCAGGCCGATGCCGGAGATCTTGATTGCGACGTTCGGCTGGGCCGCCGCCTTCTCCAGCGCCTGGCGCCAGGCCGCAAGTGCCTCCGGGCTGCGGTCGGCCGGCAGCCCGGTGTGATTGATGATGAGCTGCGTGCCCGGAAAATCCCGCGCCAGATCGGCGGCCGCATCGAGATGCCACCAGGGCGTCTGCAAATCGTAGGACAGGCCGTGCCGTTCCAGCAGCGCGTAACCATCGCGCCAATGGGTATCATCCATCGACCCCGGAGCGCCTCGCTTCGCCTCGAGCGGCGTGGCCGTGGCTGCGGGCTTGTGCCTGATGCCGCGGATGATCGACACGGAGGCGTGCGAGGCGAGAAGCGCGGCCGCCTCGGGCGCCGCGAAATCGCACCAGGCGACGACGACCGAGGGCAGCCCTTCCGCCTGCGATACCGCGGCGACCCAGCGGCTCTCCTCGGCCGCCTTGTCGCGCGCCCACTCCGCCTCGACATAGACGGACGCGACGATCGGCCAGCCGGCCGTGTCAGCGCGGTAATCGGCCGGCATGTAGTCGCGGCAGATCGCCGAGTAGTCGCCATAGCGGAAGGAGACCCGCTTGTGCTTCAGCCAGGGCAGGTCGTTGGCGAGGTCCCAGACATGGTGATGCGCGTCGATCACCGCTTTCGGGCGCGGTGGCAGAGCGTTCATGGCCGCGCCTTGGCGCGCATCGCGGCGTCGTGCTCGTAGAGCCTGACGACGGCCGCCGAATCCGACATCTCATGGCCGAGCGCGACATAGTCCTTGTAGCGCTGCACGCCCTGCTCGATGACCCGTAGATCGAGGCCCAGCCCCTGCGCGAAGGCCGAGACGGCCTTCAGATCCTTGAGCAATTGCCGCGCATAGCTCGACGGCGGCTCGAACGCCCGCTGTTGCATCTGCGGATAGAGCCGCTGCAGCAGGCTCGAATCCGCATGCCCCCCGGCCAGGCATTGCGGCAGCCGCGCCGCGTCGATGCCGGCGGCTTCCGCCAGCATCAGCGCCTCCGCCATCACGACATAGCCCGTGCCGACGATCGCCTGATTGATGATCTTCGTGGTCTGCCCGGCGCCGACCGGCCCCATCAGGGTCAGATTGCCCGACATCTGCGCCAGGATCGGCTTGGCCCGGTCGAAATCGGCCTGGGAGCCGCCGGCCATCACGGTCATCCCGCCCGTGCGTGCGAGCTGCGGCCCGCCCGAGACCGGCGCATCGATCCAGCCGGCACCGGTCAGTGCCTTCAGTTTCGCCGCGACCTCGCGCGTGCCCTCGGGGTCGGCCGTGGAGAAGTCGATCACCAGCGTCGGGCCTGCCCCGGCCGCAGCCACGCCATCCTCGGCAAGGATGCAGCGCTCGACTGCCGCCATATGCAGCACGCAGAGCATGACGATATCGCTCGCTGCTGCGACGGCGGCAGGCGTTTCCGCCGCGACCGCGCCATGAGGCACCACCGTTTCCAGCCTCTCGGGCTCGAGATTCCACACTGTCACCGGAAACCCGAGATCGAGCAGCCGGCGCACCATCGCCTCGCCCATGATGCCGATGCCGATGAAGCCGATGCGGGGGCGGCTGACGGTTTCGCTCATGCCGCGGCCCCATCGAGCGCGATCGCGGGGCACAACCGGCAGCCGGCCTCAGCTGGCCGCGCTTGTCCTTGCAGACAGGCCATATCCTTCTCTCCCTGGTCGCAAGCGGCTCTTTTGGGCCGGCCGCTTGTCCTTATTCTGTATACAGTATGCCTGCCGAAAATGATCCGTCAAACCCCTCCGCGATGCATTGCGTCGGTTTTCTCGAACGCGATCTGCATGGCTTGGCCCGCGACGCCTGGCGCGCGCAGCGTTTGCGGCGTCAGGAGCCCGTCCAGTCGGGTACCGCCTTGGTCTTGGCGAGAAAGTCCCTGACGCCCCGCCGGAAATCCGCGCTGCCATAGACCTGCGCGATGACCGCCTCGTCGTCGGGCAGGTTGGCAAGCCGCATCTCGCACAGGATCGTCTTGGTGGCGCGCGTCGTCAGCGGTGCGTTCTCCGCGGCGCGGCGGCACAAGGCCTCGATCTCGGCCTCCAGAGCGTCGCGCTCGACCACACCCAGCAGGAAGCCGCAGGCGAGCAGCTCCGGCGCGGTCAGGATCTCCCCGAGCAGCACCATGCGCCTGGCGATCTGCACGCCGAGCGCGCCGCCGATCCGGGCGAGGCTTTGCGCCGACAGGCAGTTGCCCAGGGTCCGGCCGATCGGCGAGCCGAAGCGTGCATCGGACGTGGCGATTCGGAAGTCGCAAGCGCAGGCAATGTTGAGCCCGCCCCCGACCGCCCAGCCCTCGATCACCGCGATAGTGGTGACAGGAATCTCGTCGAGCGCGCGCATGCAGGCATCGCCATTGCGCTCATAGGCGACACCGTCGGCGCCCGAGGTGAATGTCGCGAAGCCGGAGATGTCGGTCCCCGAGACGAAGGCCTTGCCGCCCGCCCCCCGGAACACCGCGACGCGAATGGAGGGGTCGTCTGAAATCGCACGCGCCGCATCGCGCAGTTCGCGCCACATCTGGCTGGTCAGGGCGTTGTGCGCGGACGGGTTGTCGATCAGGACATGCGCGACCTGGCCGCGCTTTTCGAGGATGATGCCGGGGCCGCTCATGCGCCGGACCCCGCCTCGGGCGCCAGCAGCCCCATCTCCACCAGTTCCCGGCGGATGTCGTCGCCATGCTCGTCGAGCAAGGGCGGCGGCAGGCGCATCTGCTGCGGCGTGGCACTGAGCTTCACCGGGAAGCCGAGCGCCTTGAACTCACCCTCGACGGGATGCGGCACCATCTGCACCATCTCGCGCGCCACGGCCTGCTCGCTGACCACGGCCTCCGCATAGTCGAGGATCGGGGCGGCGGGCACGCCGGCCGCCAGCAGGGCGTCGATCCACTCCTGCCTCGTGCGGCCGGCGAAGGTCGGCGCCATCGACTCGATCAGGACCAGGCGGTTGGCGATGCGGGCGGCATTGGTCGAGAAGCGCTCATCGAGTTGCAGTTCCTCGCGACCCAGCGCCTTGAGAAGCTTCAGCCAAAGGCCCTGATTGGCCGCGCCAATGACGAACCAGCCATCGGATGCCTCGACCGCCTGGTAGGGCGCCGACATGCGATTGGCCGAACCGATTGGCGCCGGCGCCTTGCCGGTGCCCCAGAGCTCCGTCGTCTCCCAGACCGACAGCGCCAGCGCCGCCTCGAACAGCGAAGCGTCGACATATTGCCCCTCGCCGGAGTTCTGGCGCCCGATCACGGCGCTGAGCACGGCATAGACGGTGAACAGCCCCGCGCCGAGATCGGCGACGGGAATCGAATTCTTGGCCGGCTCCATGCCGGGCAGGCCGTTCGAACTCAGCACGCCCGAGACCGCCTGCGCGATCAGGTCGAAGCCCGGACGCTGCGACCAAGGGCCGGTCTGGCCGAAGCCGGAAATGCTGGCATAGATCAGCCGGGGATTGATCGCGCGCAGCGTCGCGTAATCCATCCCGAGCCGGCCGGCGACGCCGGGACGCGCATTCTCGATCAGGACGTCAGCCGTCTTGACCAGCGCGTAGAGCACCTCGCGGTCAGCATCTGATTTGAGGTCGAGCGCGATGCTGCGCTTGTTGCGGTTCAGCGCCAGGAAGCCCGGGCTGTCCACGCCCTTGAGGCGAAACCCCATCGACTGCCGGGTCGAATCGCCCGTGCCTGGCGGCTCGATCTTGATCACATCGGCGCCCATGTCGGCGAGCAGCATGCAGCAGAACGGCCCGGCCATGACCTGTGAAATGTCGAGCACGCGGATGCCCTCGAGTGGCAATGCCATGGTTCGTCTTCTCCCTGATCGGGCCAGTTGCAAAGGCTCATCGCCCTGCCCGGCCTCTCGGTTCGGTCCCGCTCGCCGTGATTGAGCCGACGCGACCATCTCGATTCATGTCTCAATGTAGTGCCATGTCCAGCGCGCGCTCGATATGCGATCACTTCATGGCCGGTCTCATGTCCTCGCTCGCCCCATCGATGGTTCACATGGCCATGGCATGGCTGTGTCGCCAGCTTCGGCGGGCGGAAGAGGCGGGAACGGCATCAGGGTCGCCCGATCCGCTCCAGGGCCCATCGCAACGGCGCGTCCGAGACGCGGATGAAGCCGAGATAGGGGTGATCCATGTCGATGACCAGCACCAGCGCCGCGCTGACCGACAGGGCGCAGATGAACAGCGTCGCGACGACCGTGCCGTTGCCCGGCGCCAGCAGGCCAAACGATGCGAAGAGAAGTGTGAACCACAGGATGAGGATGGCAAGGAAGGGCGTGGGGAAGCCCCCCACTTCCGTTTCCGTTCGAACCCAACGCGCTTCGGCAATGTCCCCGCTGAGCTGAAGCGCACGCGACTGCAGGGAACGCTGCGCCTCGGTCTGCGGCACCAGAGCCCTTAAGCTGTCCTGGATCGCCTCGATGTCGACACCTTCGCTGATCGCGTCGCGGCCGGCCTCGTCCTGTTCCGCAGCCAGCCGCGTCTGCATGACCGTCTTGAGCTTGGCGCGCATCGCATCGGTTTGCGGGCCGTAATGTGCCATCACCCGGTCGAGCAGCAGCACGCGCGCCGACGATGTCCGCCGCTCGACGCCGGCATCGTCGAAGGAGCGCTTCGCCGATGCGATCAGGAGTCCGAGCGCGAGCGCCGACAAGGTGCCGATGATGGCCGTCGCGAGCTTGATCGCATCCCGCGATTCCGGCCCGAGATGATGATCCGGCAGGCGCGAGCGCAGGACCATTCCCGTCACGGCTCCCCCGAAAACACAAAGAAACGCGATCATGCCGACGGCGATGGGGCTCATGGCGGAAACCTGTTCGCTGCATGCCGAGTGAGGCATGCCCCCAGGCCCCGGCGAACCAGTTTGCACAAATGACCGCGTTGACGCTACGTCCGACGCCTCGTCTCGCGTTGCGCCAGATCCGCCCTCACCTCGGCTACGCCAGCCGCCCGTCCGCCCGCGGCCTCGACCAGCCTGACCGTCTCCGCGACAAGCGCGGCATTGGTTTGCCCACAGCCGAAGGGCGCATCCTCCAGCCCGGCACGGACATGCACGCCCAGCGCGACCGCGGCCGGGATCAGCCCGGTCAGATCGACGCCGAGCCCAGCGATCATCACCGGCGCGCCCGGCGCATCCTCGGCAAGAAGCTTGAGATGGGCATCGAGCGCCCAGTCGCGCGGCGGAAAGCCCCAGGCGAAGGTATCCGAGAACATCAGCCGGTAGATCGGACAGGGCATGCCGGGATAGGCCTTGGCCAGCGCCGCGCCGAGCCGGGTGAAGCCGGGCTCGTAGATCGCATAGCTCGGATGGACCTTGTGCCGCTGCGCCACCTCCATGCCCTCGCGGATATGCTCGCCGGGGTTCTGGTAGATGAAGCCGGGCTCGCCCGAGGGGATGCCGGCGAAGGTCGTCCAGTTGCAGGAGCCGGGATCGAGCACGCCCCATTCGACCAACCCGCGCTTGGCCAGTTCCTCCAGATGGGTGTAGCGGCCCGACCCGATCATGTCGCCGGCATAGCCCGATCCCAGGATCGGGATCGTCGGATAGACGATGGCGTCGACCTTGGCGCGGATGCCCTCGATCGCCTGCGCATAGAGTTCCCAATCGTCGCGCTGGCGCCCGGTCGCGACGTCGTACACATGCAGATGCACGATCGCCGCCCCCGCCTCGACCGCCGCGATGCCATCGGCGACGATCTCGGGGATCGTGATCGGAATGCCCGGCTGGCGCTCCGTGCCCCAGGGACCGTTGATCGCAGCCTCGATCCAGATCGGACGGGTCATCGTTCAGTCTTTCGGCCAGTTGTCGCGGATCCACCGCGTCAGCCCGTCCTCATCGACCTCCCCGGCGGCAAGCGCGAGGATGGCGGCGGCGGCATCTGCGTTCGAGACGGCAAATGCGATGCCGTTCAAACCAAGGAAGGTGACCATTGCCAGAAGCGCAACGCGCTTGTTGCCATCGACGAAGGGATGATTGCGCGCGATGCCAAAGGCATAGCTCGCTGCGAGGGGCGCGAGATCGGTTTCGCCATAGGCATGACGATTGATCGGTCGCGCCAAGGCTGATTCGAGCAAGCCGATGTCGCGCACTCCGTCAGGCCCGCCAAACTGTGCAAGTTGCTCGGTATGGATGTCGATCACGGCCTTCGTAAGAAGCCAGGTCGGCTCGCTCACTTAGCCAACTCGCGCAAAGCGCCAGCATATTGCTTCATCGCTTTTCGAGCGATCGCCATCGTGCGCGCATGAAGATCGTCATGCGGCACGAGCTTCACCTCGCGGTCCGGCTGCCGGATGACGGTGAACCTGTCTCCCTCCGCCAGGTCGAGACGAGCCAGCATCTCTTTCGGCAGAATGATACCGACAGAATTCCCGATTTTGCGGAGTTGGACGACATCCCCCTCGGCCTCAGGTGGTTTGACGCTCTCGTTCATCGCGACTTCCTCATCCATGTTCTACATTCCGTATAACAGTGGACCTGGCTGATGTCAGCCACTCCTATGCTGCGATAGCGGGAACAGCCTCCGTCGCCCCGGCCTGCCGCGCCCAGCGCCCGTCGAATACCATCGTCGCGACCAGCCATAGCGCCAGGGCCAGCACGGCGATGCCGCCCAGAGTCATGAAGGCTGCGGCATAGCCATAAGACTGCGCCACCCAGCCGCCGAGCGTCGGGCTCAGCGACGCGCCGATGCCCTGCACCGTCATCACGGCGCCGAGCCCGACATTGAAATGCCCGGTGCCGCGCAGGATACTGGCGACGAGGCCGGGCAGCGCGACGCCGAGCAGCCCGGCACCAACGCCGTCGAGAATCTGGACCGGTACCAGCACCCAGAAGCCCGAGAACGAGGCGGCGATCGCCCCGCGCAGCGGCAACGCCAGCAGAGCGAGCACGATCACGATCCAATAGCCCCGGCTCTGCGCCAGCCTGGCCGCGAGCAGCACCATCGGAATCATCGTCAGCTGCGCCACCACGACGGTCAGCGCCGTCGAGGCGCTCGGGTCGCCCTGCCCGGTCGCGACCATTGCCTGCCCGAGCAGCGGCAGCATCGCACCATTGCCGAGATGAAACAGCATCATCACCAGCGCCAGGATTCCCAGCGGCGCCGAGGTCAGCAGCATCCGCCAGCCAGAGCCCTCGCGCCCCTCCGCGTCGCCGGCCTCGCAGCCGCGCGCCGCCTCGTGGTCGATCGCATCGGCCGGGATCATCGCCGACGATGCGATGGCGCCGACCGCCATCGCCACCATGAACCAGAACACCGCCTGCAGGCCGAAGACATAGCCGAGCGCGCCGCCGGCCAGCGCCGCGAACATGTTGCCGCCGTGGTTATAGGCCTCGTTTTGGCCGAGCTGCCGGGCAAAGCCCGCCTGACGGACGAGCCCCAGCGTGATCGCGGCGATCGCGGGCGCGATCACGGCGCCGGCCACGCCCTGGACGATCTGCGCGCCGATCGTGACGGAAAGGCTCGGCACATAGAGCATGACCAGGGTCGCGACGATGATGGCCACAGAAGCCACGACCATCACCGCGCGCTTGAAGCGGGTATGATCGACCAGCGCTCCGAGCGGCGTCGTCGCCAGCATGCCGGCAAGACCGCCCACCGTCATCACGAGGCCGATATCCTGCGGCCCCCAGCCCTTTTCCTGCAGATAGACGCCGAGGAAAGGCCCGAGCCCGTCGCGAACATCGGCCATGAAGAAATTCAGGGAATTCAGCGCGGCCAGCGACATGGCATCGTCTCCAGGACCTTCGAGGAAAGGCCTCCGGGCCGGCGACGAAACGTCACCCCACGGCGCATTGTTCCGCAAGCCACCGCCCGACTCACGCGCCCGTCGCTTCGCTGTTGCCAGAAGCTTGCCGCCGCACTCCTAATAGCGCAACCGACACATCAGGGGAGGAACGGTTGCGACTCTGGATGAAGGATTGCACGCGCGCGTCCCGCAGCGAGCCCAGGCCCTTGACGCCACCCGGTTCGGAGCGTCGCTGATGCTCGAACGCGGCGCGAGCTATGGCGAGACCTTCGGTCGCTTCCGCTGGGAGATCCCCGCACGTTTCAACATAGGCGTCGCCGCCTGCGACCGTCATGCCGATGGCAGCGGCAAGCCGGCCCTGATCTACGAGGACGGTGCGGCCGGCGTCGCCACCATCAGCTTCGACGACCTCAAGCGCGCCAGCAACCGCATCGCCAACATGCTTGTCGGCCATGGCGTCAGTGCGGGGGAGCGTGTCGGCATCCTGCTGCCGCAGCGGCCGGAGACCGCGATGGCCCATCTCGCCGTCTACAAGCTGGGCGCGATCGCGCTGCCGCTGTTCATCCAGTTCGGCCCCGAGGCGCTCGAACACCGCCTCCAGCACAGCGGCGCAACGGCGTTGATCACGGATGGTGAGAACATCAGTAAGATCGAGGCGATCCGCGACGCCCTGCCCGATCTCAGGCGCATCTTCGTCATCGACGGCGCGGGCGGCCACCTCGACCTCGCGGCCGAGATGGCCAAGGCCTCCGACGCCTTCACGCCCATGGACACCCGTGCCGACGATCCCGCCGTGATCATCTACACCTCGGGCACGACGGGTAAGCCGAAGGGCGCGCTCCATGCCCATCGCGTCCTGCTCGGCCATCTGCCCGGTGTGCAGATGCCGCAATCCTTCTTCCCGCAAGCAGGAGACCTGTTCTGGACCCCGGCCGACTGGGCCTGGATCGGCGGCCTGCTCGATGTGTTGCTGCCGAGCCTGTATTGCGGCGTGGCCGTGCTGGCCTCGCGCGCCCGCAAGTTCGATCCGGAAGCCGCGTTCGACCTGATGGCGCGGCACCGCGTCCGCAACGCCTTCCTGCCACCCACCGCGCTGAAGCTGATGCGCCAGGTGCGCGATCCCCGCCGCTTCGGCTTTCGCCTGCGCTCGATCGGCAGCGGCGGCGAGACGCTCGGCGCCGACATGCTGGACTGGAGCCGCGAGACCTTCGGCTTCGCCGTCAACGAGTTCTACGGGCAGACGGAGGCGAACCTCCTCGTCGCCAACTGCGCCGATCTCTTCCCGATCCGGCCGGGCTCGATGGGCCGCGCGGTTCCCGGCCACCGCGTCGCGATCGTCTCCCCTGAAGGCGAGCCGCTGCCGGCGGGCGAAGCCGGGCTGATCGCGGTCGCCCGCCCCGACCCGGTGATGATGCTGGAATACTGGCGCCAGCCCGAGGCCACCGCCGCCAAATTCGCCGGCGACTGGCTTTTGACCGGCGACACCGGCATCCGCGACGAGGACGGCTATTTCTGGTTCCAGGGCCGCGACGACGACATCATCTCGTCGGGCTCCTACCGCATCGGCCCCGGCGACATCGAGGACTGCATCATGCGCCATGAGGCCGTGCTGATGGTCGCGGTCGTCGGCGTGCCCGACCCGATCCGCACCGAGGCGGTCAAGGCCTTCGTGTTGCTCCGCCCCGGCATCGCGCCGTCGGCAGCGCTGGCCGCCGAGATTCAGGGATTCGTCCGCGACCGTCTCGCCGCCTACCAGTATCCGCGCCATGTCGAATTCGTCACCGAACTGCCGATGACCGCGACGGGGAAGATCCGGCGCAAGGATCTGCGGGAGAGGGCGATTGCGCGGATGCGACAGGGGGAAGCGGGGTAAAAGGCGTCATGCTCGGGCTTGACCCGAGCATCTCTCGCCGGAGGAGGCCTGCCGCCCAGTCGGCCCGCGATTCTCGGGTCTGCGCTTCGCTTCGCCCGAGAATGACGCGCGCCCAGCGCCCGCCTAACCCACCTCCAGCACCAGCTCGAAGGTCATCAGCACCGGGTTGTCGCCACGCCGGTAGCGCCCGCTCGCCATCGCCCCGGTGTAGTCGACCAGCGCGACGTCGACCTGCGCCTCCGGCCCATCAGCATCATCCGCTATGGTCCCGCCCGTGATCGCAACCTCGGTGGCGAAGTTCTCGACGATCCCGCCATCCTCTAAGCGCGCCCCGATCGTCGAGCCGACGCCGCCATGGATCGTCGCCCGCGCGATGCCGCGCTCGGCGCAGAACGCCTCCAGCGCCCCGCAAAAATCGACATTCGGCTTGACGCGCAGAGCGAAGAAGCGGCCCTCGCGCGTCGCGCCCAGCGGCTCGGCCGGCTTCGGACCGAACAGCTTGAAATGCGTCTCCGGGTCCGGCTCGGCGACGAAGGCCGCGCCATCCAGCCCGACCGCCGTCAGCGTGATCGCCTCCGCCACCATCGTCTCGTCGGGCAGGATATGGCCGCCGCTGCGCCGCCCGTCGCCCTCGACCCAGAGCGCATGGGCGTGGAAGAAGGGCGCCCCGTCGCGCTGGCCGAAGGTCATCGCGCCCACCTCGATGCGGGCGACGCCGACGGGCCGGAAGGTCTCGCTGTAGAAAGCGGCATGTTCGGGCGTCTGTGACAGCGCCGGCATGACATAGGCGAAGGGCGACAGCGCCAGCCCGTCGAGTTGCACCGTCCCGCTGGTGAACCCAGCCGCCGCGAAGCTGCGCCTGATGCCTTCGAGCAGCGTCAGGCCGGGCCGCAGCGTCAGCGGAAAGCGCAGGCCGTGGCACTCCGCCCATTGGATGCGGCCGGGCGTCTCCGGACCGGGCTGCTGGATGCGCCTCACGAGCCCTGCCCCCTCAGCCAGTCCAGCTCCCCGCGCGCTTCCAGTTCGTCGCGAACGAGGCGCTTGGGCACCTTGCCATAGCCCGATTTCGGCAGCGCATCCCAGAAGAAGAAGCGCTTGGGCATCTTGTAGCGGGCGATCTTCTCGGAGAGGAAGCCGGCGATCTCCGCCTCGCTCGCCTGCATTCCGCCGCGACAGACGCAGACCGCCACCCCGATCTCGCCCCAGACAGGATCGGGCAGGCCGAGCACCGCGACCTCCGCGATCGCCGGATGGGTCAGGATCTTCTCCTCGATCTCGCGCGGATAGATGTTCGAGCCACCGGAGATGTACATGTCCGAGGCGCGCCCGGTGATGTAGACGAAGCCCTCCTCGTCCATATGGCCGAGATCCCCGGTACGGAACCAGCCGTCGCGGAACGACTTCGCATTGGCCTCCGGGTTGTCGTAATAGCCCGCGAAGACCGCCGGGCCGACCACGCAGATCTCGCCCTGCACGCCCGTCTCGACCTCCTCGCCCGCATCGTCCTGGATCTGCACCTGCATCGCCGTGCGGGCATAGCCGCAGCTTCCGATGCGGGCGCCCGGCCCATCCTCCGCGACATGCAGCGAGGGCGGCAGCACGGTGATGTTGCCGGTGACCTCGCCCAGCCCGAAATACTGCACCAGCACCGGCCCGAGCGTGGCGAGCGCGCGCTTCTGGTCCTCGCGATACATCGGCGCGCCGGCATAGATGACGTAGCGCAGCGACGAATGATCGTGCTGCTCCACGGCCGGATGCTCGACCAGCATCTTCAGGATCGTCGGCACGGTGAACAGGCTGGTGACGCGGTAGCGGGCGATCAGCCGCCAGGCCTCGTCGATGTCGAAGCGCTCGGTCGGCAAAAGGATCGAGGCCGCCCCGCGCGCCGCCAGCATCAGCTGATGCACGCCCGCACCATGCGAGAGCGGCGCCACCACCAGCGAGGAATCGGCTTCCGTCGTCCCTGGCACGAGGTCGCAGAGATGGTTGGTGATGACGAAGCCCATCTGGCCATGCGTCAGAACCGCCGCCTTGGAGCGTCCGGTCGTGCCCGAGGTGAAGAAGAACCAGCACGGGTCGTCATGTTCGACCGCGACATCCGCGACGCGCTCGCCGGCATGCCGCGCGATCACCGCGCCGACCTCGTCCTCGCCGAAGGAGCCCTGCCCGATCCGCCAGGTGAACTCCGGAGCAGGCGAGGCCGCAGCCACCGCCGCCGCATGGTCGGGAAAATCGCCATGGCAGAGAAAGGCCTTCGCCCCCGACGAGGTCGAGAGATAGGCGACCTCGTCGGGCAGCAGCCGGAAATTCGTCGGCACCCAGACGGCGCCGAGCCGGAACGTCGCGAACATCGAGGTAAACATCGCGTCGCAGTTCTTGGAATGGACCAGGATACGATCGCCCTTACCGATGCCGCGCGCCCGCAGGCCGGCGGCGAGCGCGGAAACCTGCGCGTCAAGTTGTGCCCAGCTGAGCGTCAGCCCACCCCAGATGAAGGCGGGATGATCCGCAAGCCGGCGCGCGTTCTGCGCGGCGATATGGCCGAGATTCATCACCCGGCGCGTCATCGGAACGACACCGCCGGGCGGAGGAGAAGAGATCGATGCGGCCATGTCAGGTGCTCCCACGGCGAAAAGGAAGTCGGGTCATCTCGGCCTCGCCTCGATCGGCACAATCGCAGGCCGGCCAACCCGGCCCGGCGTCCTGCTCCCCGACACGAACATCTCCGCCAGCAGCCGCTCCATGCGGGTGACCTCGGCCGCGAGATGGCCGGCGAGTTCCTCCTGCCGGGCCGGAATCATCCGGCTGTCGATCGCGGCGAGGCTCAGCGCCCCGGCGAGGCGTCCGTCGGGATAGCGGAAGGCGGCACCGACGCCCCAGGAGCTGGCGACGAGCCGGCCTGGATTGAGCGCGAAGCCGCGCTGCCGCGAAAGCGCGAGATCGGCAAGGATCAGCTCCGGCGCGAAGCCCGGATACTGCGCCCGCAGCACAGGCTCATTGGTCGCCACGATCCGGTCCACATCATCGTCAGGCAGAGCCGCCAGCATCGCAAGCGAGCCCGCGCCGACACCCAGCGGATGCTGATCGCCCATCTGCAGCGCGTGGGTCCGCACCGGATAAGTGCCCTCCTCGCGATGCAAACAGACGCAGTAGTTGTCGCGCCGCACCGACAGGAAACTGGTGTCCATCGTCACGGCCGAGAGCCGCCGCAGGCTCTCCATCGCCAGCTCGAGCAGACCGTGCCGGCGCGCCGCCAGCACGCCGAGCACGAAAGCCTCCTCGCCCAGGCAGTAATGGCGCGTCTGCGGCTCCTGCTCGACCAACCCCGCCCGCATCAGCGCCAGCAGAAGCCGCCGCGCCGTCGGCTTGTTGAGCCCGCTGCCGGAGACGATTTCGGCGAGCGGCAGGCCGCCGGCCGGCTCCCGGCCGATCAACGCGAGCAGCCGCAGGGCGCGGTCGACGCTCTGCGACCCGGACAGGCCGGCGCGCGACTCAGGGAATGGGGCCAACGGGCTTCCTCGGGATCGATCCACGATATGGACCTTGTTCTTGTCCTGGAAGCCTAAAGCGCCCGTTTGCGGATTGCAATGCAGGGGATGTCGTGTAAGTCTCCGCCGCAACCAGATGTGATCCAGGTCACAGTATGGACCGCGTCGACGGCTGCCAGACAAGCCACCAAGATCGACGCGCACGGGAGAGATGAAACGATGTCGATGCAGGCAAGCCCCCAAGGCGCCGGCGATACGCCCGCCACAACCGCCCATCCGGCCGGCCGCAGGGTCGCCGGACTTCGCGCGTGCGCTCAGGGCTGAGCCGGCATCATGGTCGATATCGCCGACAGGATTGCCCTGCCCGAGGCCGTTTCGGAACTGGACGACGTCCGCCCGGGCTCCCCCTTCATGCGGCCGGTCGAGGCGATCGCCGCAGGCCTCGTCGCGTTGATCATCGGCGTGCTGCTGCTCGGCGTGACCTCGCGCTATGTCTTCTCGCTGCCGGTGATCTGGATCGACGAGGTCGCCTCGATCTCCTTCCTCTGGCTCGCCATGCTGGGCTCGGCCATCGCGATCGATCGCAACGAGCACCTGCGGCTGACGCTCTTCGTCGGCATGATGCCGGAGCGCCTGCGCGGCTTCGCCAACAGCTTCGCGCTGCTGGTGGTCGCGGCCTTCCTGCTGGCGATGATCTACCCGGCGGTCGACTATGCGATCGAGGAGAGCTTCGTCACCTCGGCGGCGCTCAACATCCCCAACAGCTGGCGCGTCTCGGCGCTCGCCACCGGCATCGTCCTGATGTCGCTGCTGGCGCTGCGCCACGCCTGGCGCACCTCGACCCTGCGCGACCTCGTGCTGGCGGCGGCTCTGGTCGTGGCCATCGGCGTCGCCTTCTGGCTGCTGACGCCGACCTTCAAGGGGTTGGGCTACGGCAACATCCTGATCTTCCTGCTCGGTGTCGTCGCGCTTTGTCTCGTGGCCGGCGTGCCGATCGCATTCTGCTTCGGCATGGGCACGCTCTGCTTCCTCGCCTTCTCCACCAGCGTGCCGATGATCGTCATGGTCGGCCGCATGGACGAGGGCATGTCGAGCATCATCCTGCTTTCCGTGCCGATCTTCGTGCTGCTCGGCTGCGTGCTCGATGCCACCGGCATGGGCAAGGCGATCGTCGATTTCCTCGCCTCGATGCTCGGCCATGTCCGCGCCGGCATGTCCTATGTGCTGCTCGGCTCGCTCTTTCTCGTCTCCGGCATCTCGGGCTCGAAGGTCTCGGACATGGCGACGGTCGCGCCCGCGCTATTCCCGGAGATGAAGCGGCGCGGCTACCAGCCCAAGGAGTTGATCGCGCTGCTCGCCACGGGCGCCGCGATGGCCGACACGGTGCCGCCCTCGATCGTGCTGATCGTGCTCGGCTCGGTCGCCGGCGTCTCGATCGCGGGCCTGTTCAACTCCGGCTTCGCCATCGCGATGGTGCTGCTGCTGGCGCTGGCCGTGCTGGCGCGCTGGAAAGCGCGCAAGGAGGACATGGCCGGCGTGCGCCGCGTTTCGCTGTCCGTCATCGGCAAGACCGCGCTGATCGCGGGCCCGGCGCTCGTGCTGCCCTTCATCATCCGCGGCGCGGTCGGCGGCGGCGTGGCCACCGCCACCGAAGTCTCCACCATCGCGGTGCTCTACGCGCTGATCATCGGCATGATCCTCTATGGCGGCATCAGCCCCAGGAAGTTCTACGCGATGTTCGTCGAGACCGCCGCCCTGTCGGGCGCGATCCTGATGATTCTCGGCACGGCGCTGGCCATGGCCTGGGCCCTGACCCAGACCGGCTTTGCCCGCGACCTCGCCAACTTCATGATCGGCCTGCCCGGCGGCTGGCTGACCTTCATGGCGGTGACGATCGTCGTCTTCATGATCCTGGGCTGCGTGCTGGAGGGCCTGCCCGCGATCGTGCTGATGGCCCCGCTGATGTTCCCGATCGCCAAGAATCTCGGCATCAACGACGTGCATTATTCGATGGTCGTGGTCACCGCCATGAACATAGGACTGATGACGCCACCCATCGGCATCGGCTTCTATATCGCCTGCAAGATCGGCAACGTCTCGCCCGACGAGGCGATGGGCGCGATCTGGCCCTATCTGATCGCGCTGCTGGCGGGCCTCGTCATCATCGCGGTCGTGCCAGGCATCTCGACCTGGGTGCTGTGAGAAGGAAGCTTCTTTTGATGCCCACCCTCTCCGTCATTCCGGGCAAGCGAAGCGCAGACCCGGAATCCATCACAGGGGACCGACAGCGCCCTACGATGGATTCCGGATCGGCGCCGCTGACGCGGCTTGTCCGGAATGACGGCGAGGGTGACGGCATGACGTCCACATAAAACAGTTTCGAGACGACCAAAAACAAAACCACCACAGGGAGAAAACACCATGACCATCTCACGCCGCACCCTGCTGCAGGGCACCGCCGCAGCCTCCGCGATCGGCTCATTCCATATCGGCTCAGCCTCCGCGCAGACCCCCGAATTTGCTTACAAATACGCCAACAACCTGCCGCTCGCGCATCCGATGAACGTGCGCGCCAGCGAGGCTGTCGAGAAGATCAAGGCCGAGACCAAGGGTCGCGTCGCGATCCAGATCTTCCCCAACAACCAGCTCGGCTCCGACACCGACATGCTGAGCCAGGTCCGTTCCGGCGGCGTCGAGTTCTTCACGCTTTCGCCGCTGATCCTCTCGACACTGGTGCCCAACGCCTCGGTCTCGGGCATCGGCTTCGCCTTCCCGAACTATGACGCCGTCTGGAAGGCGATGGATGGCGAACTGGGCGCCTATGTGCGCGGCCAGATCGGCAAGGCCAACCTCGTCGTCATGGACAAGATCTGGGACAACGGCTTCCGCCAGATGACCTCGTCGAAGGGCCCGATCAACACCCCCGACGATCTCAAGGGCTTCAAGATCCGCGTGCCGGTCTCGCCGCTCTGGACCTCGATGTTCACCGCCTTCCAGTCGGCGCCCGCGAGCATCAACTTCGCCGAGGTCTACACCGCGCTGCAGACCAAGATCGTCGATGGCCAGGAGAACCCGCTGGCGATCATCTCGACCGCCAAGCTGTTCGAGGTGCAGAAATATCTCTCGCTGACCAACCACATGTGGGACGGCTTCTGGTTCCTCGGCAACAAGCGCGCCTGGGAGCGCCTGCCCGAGGATCTGCGCGCCATCGTCGCCAAGAACCTCAACGCCGCCGCCGAACTGGAGCGAGCCGACGTCGCCAAGCTCAATGCGGGCTTGCGCGAGGAGCTCACGGGCAAGGGCATGGTCTTCAACGAGACCAAGGCCGACCCCTTCCGCGAGGCCCTGCGCAAGGCCGGCTTCTACGCCGAGTGGAAGAAGAAGTACGGCGACGAGGCCTGGGCCATCCTGGAGAAGGCCGTCGGCGGCTCGCTGAGCTGACCAGCCGCCAGCCGTCATTGCGAGCGCAGCGAAGCAATCCAGACTGAAGCGCTCTGCCACTCTGGATTGCTTCGTCGGCTGCGCCTCCTCGCAATGACGGCGTGGTTCCAACGCGAGACGAAAGAAGACCATCATGGCCGACCGGCTCAAGGGCAAGATCGCCATCGTCTTCGGCGCCGGCTCCTCGGGCGAGGGCTGGGGCAACGGTAAGGCGGCGGCCGTCGCCTTCGCCCGCGAGGGCGCCCGCATCGCCTGCATCGACATCAGCCAGGCGGCGGCGGACGAGACCGCCGCGATCATCAATGGCGAGGGCGGCATCGCCATCGCGCTCGCAGCCGACGTCACCCAGCAGGCTTCGATCGATGCGGTCGTCGCGGCGACGATGACGCGCTTCGGGCGCATCAACATCCTCCACAACAATGTCGGTGTCACCCATATGGGCGGCCCGGTCGAGCTGTCCGAAGAGCAGTTCCAGGCCGCGATCGACCTCAATCTCGGCCCGGTTTACCGCTGCTCCAAGGCCGTCATCCCGCATATGCTGAGCGGAGGCGGCGGCGCGATCGTCAACATCTCCTCGATCGCCGCGATCCGCTGGGTCGGCTACCCCTATTTCGCCTATTACGCGACCAAGGCCGCCGTGAACCAGGCGACGGTGGCGCTCGCCATGCAATATGCAAGGCAGGGCATCCGGGCGAACTGCATCATGCCGGGGCTGATCGACACGCCGATGATCTACAAGCAGATCTCCGGGCAATACGCCTCGGCCGAGGAGATGGTCGCCGCCCGCGACGCCCTGGTGCCGATGGGCAAGATGGGCACCGCCTGGGACATCGCCCACGCGGCGGTCTTCCTGGCCTCCGACGAGGCCAAGTTCATCACCGGCGTCTGCCTGCCGGTGGATGGCGGCCAGACCTGCGGCGCGAGCGGGGTGGGGTGAAGGTCCGCTTCCGAACCTCGCTCTGAACCACGCCGTCATTCCGGGCAAGCGAAGCGCAGACCCGGAATCCATCGTAAAGTTCGGCGCCCCCCGATGGATTCCGGATCGGCGCCGCTACGCGGCTTGTCCGGAATGACGGTGAGGTTCCGCGGCAAGGAACTGTAGCGTCCTCTCCTACCCCCGCCGCGCGATCCAGTCCGCCAGCGGCCCCGCCAGCCCGACACTGTCCTTGCCCGCTGGCCGCGCGAAGCTGCCCGCCCGCGCCTTGAGCGGGCGCAGCAGCGCCAGCGTCTCGGCCTGCTTCACTGCCGCCTGGACCTGGTCGATCACCGGCACGGGGATGCGCGCGCGCACCTTGCCCGCCAGCCCCGCCAGCGGCGCGCCGGCCAAAATCACCACATCGGCCTGCGTGCTCGCGACCGCGTCGTTGGCGAGCGCGACCAGCAGATCCTCCTTCTCCTCCTGCACATCGGAAATCGAGCGGAAGGCGCCGTCCAGCATACGGATGCCGGCGCAGCGCTCGGTCATGCCATGCATCTTGACGCATTCCTGGTACCAGGGCCCGAGCGCGCTCGCGAAGGTGACGATGGCAAAGCGCCGGCCGAGCATGCAGGCGGTCAGCATCGCCGCTTCCGCCATGCCGACGACCGGCACCTCGAACAATTCGCGCGCCGCGAACAATCCGGGGTCGCCGAAGGCGGCGATCACCGCCGCGTCATAGCTGCCGGCCCGCTCGGCCAGCATTTCCAATGCGATCGCGCCGCCGATCTGCGCTTCGGCCCGCGTCGATATGTAGGGCACGCCGCGCGGCGCGGTCGCCGGCACGATCTGCGTTCCCGGCGCCACCACCTGCGCGGCCGCATCGACGAGCCGCGCGGTCAGGCTCTCGCTGGTGTTGGGGTTGAGCAGCAGGATCTTCATCAGTCACCGTTCGTGTCGATAGAGCGCGCCGCGCCGACCAGCCGCGCCACGGCCGCATGCCGGGTTGCATCCTGCGTGCCATGGCCGCCAGCGCGAGGCCAGCCGGAACCGCAAATCCACGCTGGCGCGAAAATCCATGCCAGTGATGGAACACTTGATCCATTTCGCCCGCGCTGCCAGAACGGCAACGGGCGTTCCAGCCACCGGGAGACGCAATTGATGGATGACGGGACGGCCCAAGGGCTCCCCCGCGATTTCGATGGCTTGAGGGCTTTGATCCTCGGCCGCCGCCAGTCGTTGCCGAAACGCATCGCCCAGGTCGCCGCCTATGCGCTCGACAATCCAGACGAGATCGCCTTCGGCACCGCAGCCAGCATCGCGGAAGCCGCCGGCGTACAGCCCTCGACGCTGGTGCGCTTCGCCCAGCATCTAGGCTTCGACGGTTTCACCAGCCTGCAGGCGGTGTTTCGGGAGCGCCTGCGCGAGCGCAATTCGAGCTATGAGGAACGTTTGAGCGCCCTGCGCGCCGATGTCGGCGGCAACGGCGCCAACCATCGCATCCTCGAAGGCTTCCTGACGGCGTCGGGCACCTCGCTCGACCTGATGGCGCGATCCCTCGACGAAGCGGCGCTGGACCGCGCCATCGCCGCGCTCACCAAGGCCGAGACGATCTACATCCTCGCGCGCCGCCGCTCCTATCCGGTCGCGAGCTACATGGCCTATGCGCTCGGCAAGCTCGGCGTGCGCAACCAGCTCGTCGAATCGGCGGCCGGGCTGAGCCCCGAGATCCTCTCCTTCGCGACCAAGCGCGACATCGCGCTCGCCGTCAGCTTCTCGCCCTATGCCGCCGAGACGATCGACGAGGCCCGCGTCCTGTCCGAGCGCGATGTCCCCGTCATCGCCATCACCGACAGCGCCTTCTCGCCGCTGGTCCAGTTCGCGACGATCTGGTTCGAGGTCGCTGAGGCGGATTTCGGCGGGTTCCGCACGCTGTCGGCGACGATGGCGCTCTCGATGGCCCTGGCGGTCGGCATCGGCGACGCCCGCCGCGATCGCAAACCCGGCAAGGACCGCTCCAGGGGCTAGGCCCGTGCGCTCGAACAGATTAAAGCAATAAGGAACATACGTTCCGAATTGACTGTTCGGTAGAATTATCATTTCATAGACACAGCACCGCGGGAGCCATCGGGCAACCGGCGGGCCGTGAGTATGGAGCCGGGAGAAACACATGGCGGGATCGCAAAGCGGGCCAGTGCAAGGCAAGCCGGGCCACGCGCTCGACGTCATCACCATAGGCCGCGCTTCGGTCGATCTCTACGGCCAGCAGATCGGCTCGCGGCTCGAGGACGTCACCTCATTCGCCAAGTCGGTCGGCGGCTGCCCGGCGAATATCGCGATCGGCACCGCTCGGCTGGGCCTGCGCTCTGCCCTGCTGACCCGCGTCGGCAACGAGCAGTTCGGCCGCTTCCTGCGCGAGCAGCTCGGCCGCGAGGGCGTCAATCTCGATGGGCTGAAGACCGACCCGACGAGGCTGACCGCGCTCGCCATCCTCTCGGTCGAGAGCGACAAGAGCTTCCCGCTGCTGTTCTACCGCGAGAATTGCGCCGACATGGCGCTGGAGGAAGACGACATCGACGAGGGCTTCCTCGCCACCGCGCGCGCCGTCGTCGTCACCGGCACCCATTTCGCCAAGCCCAACACCGAGGCCGCCCAGCGCAAGGCGATGCGCCTGATGCGGGCGCAGGGCGGCAAGGTCGTGCTCGACATCGACTACCGCCCCAATCTCTGGGGGCTCGCCGGCCATGCCGAGGGCGACAACCGCTACATCGCCTCGGACGCCGTCTCCGAGCGGATGAAGACCGTCCTGCCGGGCTGCGATTTGATCGTCGGCACCGAGGAGGAGGTCCTGATCGCGTCGGGTGAAAGCGAATTGCTGTCCGCGCTGAAGACGATCCGCGCGCTGTCTTCGGCCACCCTCGTCCTCAAGCGCGGTCCGATGGGTTGCATCGTTTATGACGGCGCCATCCCCGACGATCTCGAAGCCGGCATCATCGGCAAGGGCTTCCCGATCGAGGTCTACAATGTGCTGGGCGCCGGCGATGCCTTCATGTCCGGCTTCCTGCGCGGCTGGCTCGGCGGCGAAAGCCTGCAGACCGCCGCGACCTGGGCCAATGCCTGCGGCGCCTTTGCCGTCTCGCGCCTGCTCTGCTCCCCCGAGAGCCCGACTTTCGCGGAGCTGCAATACTTCCTGAAGAACGGCAGCCCGCATCGCGCCCTGCGCAAGGACGAGACGATCAACCACATCCATTGGGCGACGACGCGCCGCCGCGAGATTCCCTCGCTGATGGCGCTGGCCTGCGACCACCGCTCGCAACTGGAAGATGTCGCCGCCAGGGTCGGGGCCGATCCCGCCCGCATCCGCGCTTTCAAGGTCCTCGCCGTCAAGGCCGCCGCCCGCGTCGCCGCTGGCCGGCAGGGCTACGGCATGCTGCTCGACGAGACGCATGGCCGCGAGGCGATGTTCGAATTCGCCCGCCATCCCTTCTCCTGGCTCGGCCGCCCCGTCGAGTTGCCGGGCTCGCGTCCGTTGCGATTCGAGACCAGCCAGGACATCGGCTCCCTCCTGCCGGAATGGCCCGTCGATCACTGCATCAAGGCGCTCTGCTTCTACCACCCCGACGACGAGCCCATCCTGAAGCAGGCCCAGCAGGACAAGCTGCGCGGACTGTTCGAGGCGGCCCGCAAGGTCGGCCGCGAATTGCTGATCGAGATCATCGCCTCGAAGAACGGCCCGCTTGATGACGACACCATCGCCCGCGCAATGCAGGAACTCTACGCGCTCGGCATCAAGCCGGACTGGTGGAAGCTCGAACCGCAGGCATCGCCGGCCGCCTGGAGCGCGATCGAGGGCGTCATTTCGCGCAACGACCCGTGGTGTCGCGGCGTGCTGCTGCTCGGCCTCGACGCGCCCGTGGCGGAACTCGAAGCCGGTTTCGCAGCGACCGCCGCGACCCCCATCGTCAAGGGTTTCGCAGTCGGCCGGACCATCTTCATGTCGGCCGCCGAGGGCTGGCTTTCCGGCAGGCTGGACGACGAGGCCGCCATCGCCGACATGGCCCGCCGCTTCGGCGCACTGACCGAGCTCTGGCTTTCCACCCGCGACCGCAAGGCGGCCTAGGCTGTGTTCGGCCAGGAGCCACCTCTGTCATTCCGGGGCGCGCCGCAGGCGCGAACCCGGAACCCACGACCGGGCGAGACATTTCAAACCCGGGTGCGACCGGCGCGCCCGGTCGTGGGTTCCGGGTTCTTCGCTTCGCGAAGCCCCGGAATGACATCGTTACTTGTGATCGAGAGTCGAAACCCGACATGACCGCCACCATCCGCCTCACCATGGCTCAGGCGCTGACGCGCTATCTCAGCCGCCAGATGACCGGGATCGACGGAGAGCGCCTGCCCATCTTCGGCGGTGTCTGGGCGATCTTCGGCCATGGCAATGTCGCCGGCATCGGCGAGGCGCTCTGGCAGGAGCGCGAGCGCCTGCCGACCTTCCGCGCCCATAACGAGCAGGCCATGGCCCATGCCGCCATCGCCTACGCCAAGACGAACATGCGCCGCCGCTTCATGGCCGTGACGACATCGATCGGCCCCGGCGCGACCAATCTCGTCACCGCCGCGGCGCTCGCCCATGTCAACCGCCTGCCGGTGCTGCTGCTGCCGGGCGACGTCTTCGCCAACCGCATCCCCGACCCCGTGCTCCAGCAGGTCGAGCATTTCAGCGACGGCACGATCTCGGCCAATGACTGCTTCAAGCCGGTCTCGCGCTATTTCGACCGCATCACCCGGCCCGAGCAGATCATCCCCGCGCTCCATCGCGCCATGCAGGTGCTGACCGACCCGGCCGAATGCGGGCCCGTGACGCTCGCGCTCTGCCAGGACGTGCAGGCGGAAGCCTATGACTACCCCGAAAGCTTCTTCGCAGAGCGCCTCTGGACGCCGCGCCGCCCGCGGCCCGACCGGGCCGAACTCGCAGCGGCGGCCACCGCGCTGAAGGCCGCGAGGAAGCCGCTGATCGTGGCCGGCGGCGGCGTGCTCTATTCCGGCGCCAGCGACGAGCTCGCCCGCTTTGCAACCGAGACCGGCATCCCCGTCTGCGAGACGCAAGGCGGCAAATCGGCCCTGCCCGACGACGCGCCCCTCAACATGGCCGCGATCGGCGTCACCGGCACCAGCGCCGCCAATCGCCTCGCCGCCGAGGCCGACCTGATCCTGGCCGTCGGCACGCGCCTGCAGGATTTCACCACCGGTTCCTGGTCGCTGTTCGGTGCAGCGGGGAAGATGATCATCGGCCTCAACGTCCAGACCTTCGATGCCGGCAAGCATTGCGCTTTGCCACTGGTCGCTGACGCCAGTGAGGGGTTGACCGAACTGTTCGCCGCGCTCGGCAACTGGCAGGCCCCAGAAAGCTGGACGGACAACGCCAGGGCCGGCAAGGCCGACTGGCGAAACGCCGCCGATCAGGTCACCGCCGCCACCAACGCCGCCCTGCCCTCGGATGCGCAGGTCATCGGCGCAGTCCAGCGCACGCTCGGCTCCGACATCATCCTGCTGCATGCGGCCGGCGGCCTTCCCGGCGAATTGCACAAGCTCTGGCAGGCCGGCCCGCCCGGCTCCTACCATGCCGAATACGGCTTCTCCTGCATGGGTTACGAGATCGCCGGCGGGCTCGGCGCCAAGATGGCGCGGCCCGACAAGGAGGTCGTCGTGATGGTCGGCGACGGCTCCTACCTGATGCTGAACTCCGAGATCGCGACCTCGGTGATGCTGGGCCTCAAGCTCACCATCGTCCTGCTCGACAATCGCGGCTTCGGCTGCATCAACCGCCTCCAGAACGCGACCGGCAGCGCCTCCTTCAACAACCTGCTCAAGGACGCCCGGCACGAGACCCTGCCGGAGATCGACTTCGTCGCCCATGCCGCGAGCCTCGGCGCGATCGCGGTCAAGGCCGCCTCGATCGCCGAACTCGAAACCGCGCTGGCGCAGGCGAAGGCCAACACCCGCACCACGGTCATCGTCATCGATACCGACCCACTGGTCTCGACGGCAGCCGGTGGCACCTGGTGGGACGTCGCGGTGCCGGAGGTGAGCGAACGCGCCGAAGTCCGCGCCGCGCGGGCGAGTTATGACGAACGCCGCAAGCGGCAGACCATTGGAGATTGAGCGCGGGGAACCCCTCTCCTGTAAGGAGAGGGGTAGGGGAGAGGTGCTGGCCCACGGGCCCGTTCGCACGCCCTCACCGCAGCCGGCGGTCAGGACACGAATGAGACGTCAGACGGCCGACCCCTCACCCTGCCCTCTCCCTACGGGAGAGGGTTCCCCGCGCCCGATCCCATCAACCTGAGCCTGAAGACCCTCGAGGACCCACACATGATCCGCATCGGCGCAAACCCCATCGGCTGGTCGAATGACGACATGCTGGAGATCGGCGGCGACATTCCGCTCGAGACCTGCCTGAGCGAGGCCCGCGCCGCCGGCTTCACCGGCATGGAGCTCGGCAACAAGTTCCCGCGCGAGGCCGCGAAACTGAAACCCATCCTCGACGCCCATGGCCATGCGCTCGTCTCCGGCTGGTACTCGACCGAGCTCCTGGTCCGCGATGTCGCGGCCGAGATGGCCGCCGCGAAGAGCCATGCGACGCTGCTGCGCGACATGGGTTGCACCGTGCTGATCGCAGCCGAGACCTCGAACGCGATCCATTCCGACATGGCCAAGCCGCTCTCGGCCCGCCCCGTGCTGGCGAAGGATGACTGGGCGCAGTTCGGCGCCCGCTACACGAACTTCGCCGAAAGCCTGAAAGCCGAATACGGCCTCCAGCTGGTCTACCACCACCATATGGGCACGGTGGTGCAGACCGAATCCGAGATCGACCGCTTCATGGCCGTCACCGGGGACGCGGTTGGCCTGCTGCTCGACACCGGCCACGCCACCTGGGGAGGCGGCGATCCCGCCCGCATCGCAAGGCACTGGAAGCCCCGCATCCACCACGTCCATTGCAAGGACATCCGCGAGGCGGTGATGTGGCGCTCCAACCAGGAGGACTGGTCCTTCCTCGAATCGGTGCTCGCCGGCGTTTACACCGTGCCAGGCGACGGGCTGATCGACTATGTCCGCGTGCTCAAGGAATTGCAGGGCTATTCCGGCTGGATCGTCGTCGAGGCCGAGCAGGATCCCAAGAAGGCCGAGCCGGCGACTTACGCCAAGCTTGGCCACGCCAATCTCAGCCGCTTCATCAAGGAAGCGGGACTGGGCTGATCAACCTCCGCCGTCATTCCGGACAAGCCGCGAAAGCGGCGCCGCTCCGGAATGACGGTCGTGTTCTGCAACAGGCTTTGAGACCTCAAGGACGCACCCCATGTCCCACCTCAAGATCCGCCCCTCCGGCACACACGGCCTCGTCAGCCATGTCACACCAGAGAGCGCCGGCTGGACCTATGTCGGCTTCGAGCTGCACCGGCTCAAAGCCGGCGAGAGCGTGGCTGCGGCAACCGGCGACCGCGAGGCCTGCCTCGTCTTCGTCACCGGCAAGGGGCAGGTCACGGCCGGCGGGCAGGCTCTCGGAGAGCTCGGCCAACGCATGAGCCCCTTCGAGGGCAAGCCCTGGTCGGTCTATGTCCCACAGGGGTCGGACTGGTCGGTGAACGCGACCACGGATCTGGAACTCGCGGTCTGCACCGCGCCTGGCTTGGGTGGCGGCCTGCCGGTGCGGGTCATCGGCCCCGACGACCTCGGCCAGGAGGTGCGCGGCAAGGGCAGCAACACCCGCCACGTCACCAACATCCTGCCCGAGAACGAGCCGGCGGATTCGCTGCTCGTCGTCGAGGTGATCACGCCTGCCGGCAACACCTCGAGCTACCCGCCGCACAAGCACGACCAGGACGACCTGCCCCGCGAATCCCATCTCGAGGAGACCTATTACCACCGCCTCAACCCGCCGCAGGGCTTCGGCTTCCAGCGCGTCTACACCGACGACCGCAGCCTCGACGAAGCCATGGCGATCGAGGATGGCGACGTCGTGCTGGTGCCGAAGGGCTACCACCCCTGCGCCACCTGCCACGGCTATGACCTCTATTACCTCAACGTCATGGCCGGCCCGAAGCGGACGTGGAAGTTTCACAACGCGCCCGAGCATGCGTGGCTGACGAAGCTGTGAGCCCACGATAGTGAGGTGTCATCCTGGGCGGACGAAGGCCGACCGGGATCCATCGAAGGCCACGCCGGTGCTCTATGATGGATCCCGGCCTGCGCGGCTGCGCCGCTGGTCCAGGATGACGGCATAAAGTCGGACGGTCAGAGGCCCCTCACGTGCCGCATTTGTAGACTGTCCCGGCCGTGGACGGCCCCTTCCACTTGATGTCGGCGACCGTGCTGAGGACATGGGTTCCGCCCATGTCGGCCGCCCGGATCTTGAGCCGTGACACGGTCGCGTCGCGCGCCTTGTCGAGCACCAGGATCGAATGAAGCTCCGAGGCGCCGTCGATCTCGCCGAGCTTGGTGCAGGGCTCGACCACCGTTTTCGCGTCCGTCAGCACGACGATGTTCGAACGCGATGTCGAAATCGCGCAGGCACCCAGCATCGGGGCCAACACCATCAAGGCGGGTAGCAGCGGGAGACGTCGCGGCATCGGGGACTGTCCTCGGATGATGGCAAAAGCGGCAGGCGCCATGATCAGCCGCTTTGCCGCAAATTCAAGGCTGCGCCAACCCAATCTCGGCGCATCCGGCCTTACCGCGCCGTCGGCCCGCCGAGATGCAGCACGGCTTCGAGCAGCGTCCGCGCATAGTCAGTCTGCGGCGCACTGAACAAGGCAAGGCTCTCGCCCTGCTCGACGATCCGCCCGTTCTGCATCACCACCGTGCGCTCGCACATCATCCTGACGACGTTGAGATCGTGGCTGACGAAGAGCAGCGCCAGATCGTCCTCGCGCCTGAGGCGGTCGAGCAGTTGCAGGATCACCGCCTGGACGGAGACGTCGAGCGCCGCCGTCGGCTCGTCGAGGATCAGCAGCCGCGGCCGGCAGGCGATGGCCCGCGCGATGCCGACACGCGCCTTCTGCCCGCCCGAGAGCTGGTGCGGGAAGCGCTCCAGCAATTCGCTTGGCAATCCGGCTCGCTCCGCGCATTCGCTGACGCGGGCGCTCAGCGCCGCCCCGTCCTTCATGTTCAAAAGCCGCCGCAGCGGATGGGCGATGCAGTCGAAGGCGTTGAAACGCGGATTGAGGCTGTCGGTCGGGTCCTGGAAGACGATCTGGATGTCCTTGCGCAGCGGGGAGCGGTGAAAATCGCGCGCCGGCAGCGTGCCGATCGCCTGCCCGTCGAACAGGATCTCGCCCTCGCTGGCGTCGATCAGCCGGCACACCAGCCGCGAGATCGTGCTCTTGCCCGAGCCGGATTCGCCGACGAGGCCGAGGCTTTCCCCCGCCCGGATCGCGAAGGACACGTCGTTCACCGCGACCACGCCGCGATCGTAGCGCTTCACCAGGTTCTGGACCTCGAGCAGCAGCGGCGTGCCGGGCGCGGGTTTGGAGCGGTTCTCCCCGTCATTGCGAGGAGGCGCAGCCGACGAAGCAATCCAGGAGGGCTCGCTCGACGTCGCCTGGATTGCTTCGCTGCGCTCGCAATGACGATCGGCCTCCGGCGCCAGATCCGCAATCGTCGAGGTCGCCGTCGGCGAGGCCGCGACGAGGCGCTTCGTGTAGGGGTGCTGCGGCGCGCTGAACAGCGAGAGCGGCTGCGCCTCCTCCACCACCTGACCCTGCTCCATCACGCAGACGCGCTGGCAGTAGCGCGAGGCCAGCCCGAGATCATGCGTGATCAGGATCATCGCCATGCCGCGCTCGGCGGTGATCTTGGCGAGCAGGTCCATCACCGTCTTCTGCGTGGTGACGTCGAGCCCCGTCGTCGGCTCGTCGGCGATGAGCAGCTTCGGCGCACAGGCGATCGCCATCGCGATCATGACGCGCTGGCACATGCCGCCGGAGAGCTCGTGCGGATAGGCGTCGAGCCGCTTCTCGGGATCGCGGATCAGCACGGCCTTGAGCAGGTCGAGCGCGCGCGCCCGCCCCTCCCCCGCCGAGATCGGCTCATGCGCCATGATCGCGTCTGAGATCTGCTGGCCGACGGTGCGGATCGGGTTCAGCGCGCCACGCGGGTTCTGGAAGATCATCGAGATCGCCGCACCATGCAGCCGGCGCAACTGCTTCGGTGAGGCGCTGGTGATGTCCTCGCCCGCGAAGCGGATGCGGCCCTGGCTGACCCGGCCCGCCGCATCGAGCAGCCGTGTCACCGCAAACGCCGTCACCGATTTGCCGGAACCGCTCTCGCCAACGACGCCGAGCGTCTCCCCCGCCGCGACCGAGAACGACACGCCGCGCACGGCCTCGACCAGCCCGCGCCGCGTCGAGAAGGTGACGTGTAGGTCGTCGATCGCGAGAAGGGGGGCGTCTTGTGAAGCGTTCACGGTCAAAACTCTGACGCCTGCCAACCGAAACGCACCGTCATCCCGGACAAGCGGCGCAGCCGCGTAGCTCCGGAATCCATCGAAGGGCGCTTCCGCTCTAGGATGGATTCCGGATCTCCGCTTCGCTGCGTCCGGGATGACGCTGTGGTTCCGAGATCAATCATCAAGCGCTTCACGTCCGCATCCGCGGGTCGAGAATGTCGCGCAATCCGTCGCCGAGCAGGTTGAAGCACAACACCGTCAGCATCAGCGCCAGCCCTGGAAAGGCGACCAGCCACCATTTTCCCGTCGAGATGAAGCGGGCGCCCTCGGCGACCATGATGCCCCATTCCGGCGTCGGCGCGGAGACGCCGAGCCCGATGAAGGAGAGCCCCGCCGCGTTCAGGATCGCCCAGCCGAGATTGAGCGAGACCTGCACCGCCATCGCCGGCAGGACGTTGGGCAAGAGGAAGCGCAGCACCACCGAGACATGGCTGTCGCCGCACGCGCGGGCCGCTTCCACCCACCCCGCATTACGGCGGACGTTCACCTCGGCCCGCGCGAAGCGGATGTAGAACGGCAGATTGATGATCGCGGTCGCGATGACGATGTTCTCGACCCGGTTGCCCAGCGCCGCGACCATGGCCATCGCCAGCACGAACAGCGGAAACGCCATCAGCACGTCGACGAAGCGCCCGACATAACGGTCGAGCCGCCCGCCGGTGTAGCCGCAGAGCGCACCGACCACCGCGCCGAGCACGAAGGACAGGCTCACAGCGGACGCCGCAATGGCGAGATCGAGCCGCGCCGCGACGATCAGCCGGCTGAACACGTCGCGGCCGAGCTGGTCGGTTCCCGCCCAGTATCTGGCACTGGGCGGCTGTAGCGCATTGGCGACATCCGACGCGATCGGGTCGAAGGGCACGATCCAGGGGCCGATGACGGCGAGCACGCACAGGATGAAGGCGCCGGCGGCGGCGACCGCCGTGACCGGGTTGCCGCGCAGGATCCAGACGGTGTGGCGGAGGGTGGAGGAGGTCATGGAGTCATCCAACGCCTGTCATTCCAGGGCGCGCCACAGGCGCGAACCCGGAACCCAAGACGGGGCGAGCCCGTCCCGTCATTGCAAGCGCAGCGAAGCAATCCAGACAGGCGCCGAACTCTGCCGCTCCTGGATTGCTTCGTCGCTAGCGCTCCTCGCAATGACGGTGGGCATGGCCTCACCCGGTCGTGGGTTCCGGGTTTATCGCTGCGCGATGCCCCGGAATGACAGGTGTGGGCGTAGGTCATCATTCCACCGACACCCTGGGATCGGCGATGCCGTAGAGCACGTCCACGGTCAGGTTCACCACGACGAAGATCGAGGCCATCAGCAGCACGAAGCCCTGCACCGGTGCGTAGTCGGAGGCCAGCAGCGCATCGAGCGCATAGGAGGCGACGCCGGGCCAGGAGAACACCTTCTCGACCAGGACGTTTGCGCCGAGCATGGTCGAGAACACGATGCCGGCGATGGTCAGCACCGGCAGCAGCGCGTTTCTCAAGGCATAGGTGACGATGACCTTCCGTGGCGGCAGGCCGAGCGAGCGCGCGGTGCGGACGAAATCGCTGCCGAGCGAGGCCAGCATCGCGGCCCGCGTGATGCGCGCCAGCGGCGCCACCACGAACAGCGCCATGGTGAAGGCCGGAAGCACGAGCTGCGAGGCCGCCGCCCGCCAGCCTTCCCAGTCTCCGGCGAGCGCAAAGTCGATCAGCAGGAAGCCCGTCACCAAGGGGGGCTGTGACGTGAAGATGTCGACGCGCCCCGTCGGATCGGGCGCGATCCCAAGCAGGTAATAGAAGGCGTAAATCAGCAGCAGCCCGGAAACGAAGGTCGGCACGCAAACGCCGAGCGCGCAGATGAAGCGCACGATGTGATCGACCCATGAGCCCTGCTTCAGCGCAGCCGCCACCCCGAGCGGGATCGCCGTCAGAAGCGCGATCAGCAGCGCCGAGAAGGTCAGCTCCAGCGAGGCCGGCAGCCGCGATTTCAGATCCGCCAGCACCGGCTGGCCGGTGGTCAGCGAGCGTCCGAGATTCCCTGAGCCGATATCGCCGAGATAGCGCACGAGCTGTTCGGGAACCGGCTTGTCGAGGCCCATCTGCTTGCGGATCATCTCGATCTCCTCCTTGCCGGCGCTGGGGCCGGACGCGAAGAACACCGCCGGATCGCCCGGCAGCACCCGCATCAGCAGGAAGGTGAAGACGAGCACGCCAAACAGCGCCGGCAACGACGACGCAAAGCGCCAGCCGGCCCGTTTGGCAGTGGTGGAGAGTTGCGACATGTCAGAACTCGACCGCGTAGCTGCGGAACTCCACCGTCATCCCGGACAAGCCGCGAAGCGGCGCCGATCCGGAATCCATCGAAGGGTGCCGCGCTCTACGATGGATCCCGGAGCTCCGCTTCGCTCCGTCCGGGATGACGTCTGAGGTTCGTGCGATCAACACCTCACTTCCGGCTGAGATCGCGGAAGTCGATCTGCCGGTGGAACTGGTAGACATAGCCTTCGACCGAAGGCGCCATCACCGCATCCTGCGACGGCTGCCAGAGCGGGATCTGCGGCATCAGCTCGAAATGCCGCGTGTTCAACTCCTTCCCCAGCGCGGCATACTTCGCCATGTCCGGCTCGAAGCGCGCGGCCTGCGCCCATTCGGTGATCTTCTCGTCGTTGATCGACGAGTAGTTCCAGCGGATCGGGCCGATATAGAAGTTGCGGTAGAAGTAATCCATCGAGGGCAGCCAGGCGACGATGCCCTCGGTGAAGAACGGCACCTTCTTCTCGTTGATCAGTGTCGACATCTGCGCGTCCGGCAGCTTCTGGATCTCGACCTTGATGCCGATCTTGGCGAGAGATTCCTTCAGCAGCGCCGCCATCGGCTCGGCCGTGCCGGCCTGGCCGACATTGAAGGAGAAGGTCGTCGAGAAGCCGTCGGGGAAGCCGGCCGCGGTCAGGAGCTTCTTGGCTTCCGCCAGATCGGTCTTCACCGGCTGCGGGATCGGGAAGACCGCGCCCGTCGGCGCCTTGCCGTCAGCCCAGGTCGCGCCATAGAGCGGCGCGCCGCGCCCGAACAGCGCCGCCTTGAACATGTCCTCATAAGGCAGCGCAGAGGCGATCGCCTTGCGGACCTCGAGCTTGTCGAAGGGCGGCATCTGGTTGTTGAACGAGACGAAGGTGATGGCGTTGTACTGCGGCGTCGAGATGACCTTCAGCTTGCCCTTCTTCTCGAGATCGGCGGCGTCGGTCGCCTGCAGGTCGATGACGATGTCGGCATCGCCCTTCTCGACGAGATTGGCGCGGGTCGCCGCCTCGGGGATGGTCTGGGTGATGATGCGCTTGAAGGCGGCGGGCTTTTCCGCCGAGCCGCGATTCCAGTCCGGGTTGCGGCGCAGGATCGTGGTCTCGCCGGGCTTGAAGCTCTCGATGATGTAGGCGCCGGAGCCGGCGGTGTTCTCCTTCAGCCAGGCCAGCGCCCAGGGGTCCTCGGCCGTGGCCTTCGACTTGGCGAGCTTGGAGTTGAAGATCACCGGATAGACCACGGCGAGGTTGGCGAGCGCCAGCTTGTCGGGCTTGGGCAGCGTCACCTCGAAGGTGTGCGCGTCGACGACCTTGAACTGGTCGGCCGAGGTCAGCGATCCCGTGAGGAGCTGGCCCTTGCCGAGCACATTGGCGGTGACGGCGCGGTCGAGCGACCACTTCACGTCCTCGGCCGTGACGGGCGCGCCGTCATGGAACTTGGCGTCCTTGCGCAGGGCGAAGGTAATCTTCAGCCCGTCTGGGCTGACCTTGTAGCTCTCGGCGAGCTCGCCCTTGAAGGTGTCGAGATCGAAGACCCATTTGCCGTCGAGCTGCTTCTTCCCGAAGGAGAGCAGCCGGTCATAGGTCAGGAGCGACAGGCCGAAGGCTTCGCGGGTCGAGCCGGGAATGTTGGGGTCGAGCGTGTTGATGGCGGCGCCGGTGACATGACGCAACGTCTCGGCGCGGGTCTGGGCCAGCGCCGGCAGAGCCGTCGAGGTCAGGAGCGCCACCGCAAGGCAGGTCGTCCGCACGATGGTCATGTTGGTCCCCTCGTTCTTCTTGATCGTGATCGGCAGGTTGGTTCCGAACGGGACATGATGCAAGCGCAATGCCATGGCCCGCTGTTTCAGGCAGGGGTCAGGCCGGCAGTCGCACCACCGCCTGCGGTTCGTCATAGGCCTGGAACTCGTCCCACAGCCGCTCGACATCGGCCCGGAACAGCCCGCGCGTCAGCCCGGAGACGAGCCGGGGCACGGCCGTCGTCATCGCGTTGATCGAGGAGCCCGACGCGCCGAAGCTCATCGTCGAGGCGATGCTGAACAGATGGATGTCGGAGATCCAGGGCGTCTCGCCGAGCACACGCTCGCTCAAGGCATAATCGTCGCCGAGATAGGGGAAGCGGCCGAGCCGTTCGCTGCGCTCGCTTTCGGGGGGCGTGTAGCGGTCGGCCCATGAGGCGATGTTGCGCGAAAAACGCGACAGCTCCGGCCGCGCCGAGAGATCGATGTCGATGCCGCTGGCGCAGATCACGAAATCCACCTCGACCGAGCCCGACGGCGTCACCAGTTCCGCCCCATCCGCCCCATCGACGGCGCTCAGGACTGGCGCACCCAGATGAAGCCGGAAGGCGTCATGCATGGCGCAGCGGTCATAGGTCGCCTGCGGAAAGCCCTCGCGCAGGCCCATCACCGCGCTCATGAAGCGCCAGCGCCAGGCATCGTCGAGATCGCCGAGATGGCGCAGGAAGCCGCGGAAGGTCAGCCAGCGATAGGGCTGCACCACCTGGATCTCCGCACGACGGCAGAGCAGATGCACCTCCGCCGCGCCCGCCTCCAGCGCCGTCGCGGCATTGTCGAAGGCCGAGGCGCCGGCGCCGATCACGGCCACGCGCTTTCCGGCGAGGGCCGCGAAATCGATCGGCTCCGCGCAATGCGCCCGGCGGGATGCCGGCAGCGCCGCGATAGGCCCCGGCAGGCTCCAGTCGCCCATGCTCTCCTGCCCGGTCGCCAGCACGAGCTTGCGGGCGTGCAGAACCTGCTGTCCGCCGCCGCTTCGGACGGTGACGGCAAGCAGCCCCTCGACCGCGGCGATGTCGACGACCTCGGCCTCGTTGCGGACGGGGATACCCACGACATGGCGAAACCAGTCGAGATAATCGGCCCAGTATCCTTTCGGGATCAGCGCGAGATCATCCCAGCTCTCGCTGCCGAACGTCGCCTCGTGCCAAGACTGATAGGTAAGGCTCGGCATGTCGAGATCGGGCCCGGTGAAGTCCTTCGGGCTGCGCAGCGTGTGCATGCGCGCATAGGAGCGCCACGGCCCCTCCTGCCCGGCCGGGGCCTTGTCGAGCACGAGGATGTTGTCGACCCGCGAGCGCAGCAGGCCGAAGGCCGTGGCAAGGCCGGACTGGCCGCCGCCGACGATGATGACGTCGTGAGCGGGCTGTCCGTCCGGGCCGGTAACAGGCTTCAGCCAGGGCGCGCGCGGATGCGCGGTGCGGGCGAGATCAGCCGCAACGCGGCTTTCGAGCAGGGAGAGGCCATCATGCTTCATGGCCGCCCCCGATGCAGCGTTCATGCCGTCCATCGCGCCCTCCTTGCCGGGCTTCAGGCCGCCAGCCAGCCGCCATCGACAACCATGGTGGTGCCCGTGCTGAAGGAAGAGGCATCGCTGGCGAGATAGAGGGCGGCCTGCGCGACCTCGTCGGCCCGGCCGAAACGCTTCATCGCATGGCGGTTGCGCGAGGCCTCGCGGATCGGCTCGGGATCGGCATGACGGGCGAAGCTGCGCCGCAGCATCGGCGTATCGATCGCGCCCGGCGCGATCGCGTTCACGCGGATGCCGTCGGCTGCATAATCCAGCGCCATGGTCCGCGTCAGGCTGAGGATCGCGCCCTTGGCCGCGATATAGGCGCTGTTGCCGCGCCCGCCGGCGATGGCGAGCTGCGAGGCGAAGGTCACGATCGCGCCGCCGCCGCGCGCCTGCATCTGCGGGATCGCGGCCCGCGCAAACAGGAAGGTGCCGCCGACATTGGCCCGGAAGACGGCGTCCCAATCCTGCGGAGCGGTCGTCGTCACCGTGCCGCCGCAGGAGAAGCCCGCCGCCGTCACCAAGATGTCGATGCCGCCAAAGCGCGTCGCGCAGGCGCCGGCCGCAGCCTCCGCGAAGCCGGGCGATCCGACATCGCCGCTCTGGACCAAGGCCTCTCCACCATCGGTATCGATACCGGCAGCCGTCTCGGCGAGCCCCGCCTCGTCGCGATCGACCAGGGCCAGCCGCGCGCCCTCGCGGGCGAACAGCCACGCGATCGCCTGCCCGATTCCCGACCCCGCGCCCGTGACCAGCGCCACCTTGCCCTCGAGCTTCATCGTCCCACCTCCCCGTCCCGCCCATGCGCCTGCCACCAGGCCGCCAGTCGGTCGGCGGATTCCAGCCCGTCCGTCTTCGCACGCCAGCCGAGATCATCGGCGATCCTGTCGACTGCGAGCGGCGCCCGGTCGGACGGCCCATGAAAATCGATCGTCGCGGCCTCGCCGGGCTGCGCCAGCCGGCAGACGAACCCCGGAAAGGATCGGGCCAGCCGCTGGCCCCAGTCCAGCAAAGTGAAGCGGCGGCCGGTCGAGACGTTGTAGACGCCATGCCCCAGCGTGGCGGCTCCCGCCACAGCGAGCACGGCATCGGCGACATCGGGCGCATAGATCCAGTCGCGCAACCCCTCGCGCGGCAGGATCGCGGCCTCCCCGGCGGCCGCCGCCGCCAGGATCTGGCAATGCGGGGACAGCGTGTCTCGCACGCCGGTCGCGCGCTCCCACGGGCCGAACACACCGCTGAGCCGCAGGCTGACCACGTCCATTCCCCAGAGATCGCCGAGCCGCGCACCGACCCGCTCGCTCGCCCATTTGGTGATGGCGTAGAGGCCGACCGGATCGCCGGGCGTGTCCTCCGTGAGTTCGTCGACATGCTCGCCGGCCGCGCCATAGGCGGCGGCCGAACTCAGATTGACCACGCGGCGCACGCCGGCCGCCCGCGCGGCCTCGAGGATCGGCACCTGCGCCAGCAGGTTGACCCTGAGCGTTGTGGCGGGGTCGGCGGCGTCGCGCGCGCGACCGGCGGTGATCGCGGCGCCCATCACCACCAGCTCGACGCCAGGCTGCACGGCGGCGGCGACCGCAGCCTCGTCGGTGATGTCTCCGGCCCGAACCTCGAACCGCCCGGGCAGCCCCGCGAAGGCCAGGGCCGCAGCGTCGGGAACCGGCGAGCGGTCGAAGGCCACGACGTCATGCCCGGCCCGCAGTGAGGCCTCGGCGATGTTGAGCCCGACAAAGCCGGCGCCGCCGAAGATCAGGATTTTCAAGGAAGGGCACCTCGCTCCACAGCCGCAATGCACGAGCTAAGGGCCTCGGGCGCGCTTCGGCAAGGCCGGAGCGTGCGGGGGCGCCTGCGGCTTGGACAGTGCCGGCGCGATTGCATGGCGACGCCCCATGGTCTAGGCGTCCCCGATCATCATCCGGACCCGCTTTTCGCTTGCGTCTCGCGCGACACCCGCGACGCGTCTGCGCGACGCAGCCGAAGCGGCCCCGGTTCTGCCAACGTCGAAGAGGAGCCGATCATGGCCCGCAAGAAATCGAAGCCGCTCGAAGCCGAATTCGTGATGTTCGACGTCGTCTACACGGACGGGTCGCGCCGCTCCAACCGGCGGGTGCCAACCGCACTGCTGGGCGGGCTCGACGGCGACGAGCCGGCGCGCGACGCCATCATGGAGCAGGACCGCGCCATCGCCGAGAAATCCGGCATGCCGCCTCTGGAGATCGAAAGCATCGAGCGCTCGGGCAAGCCTGTCGAGAAGCCCGCGCGCAAGATCTGACGGATGCGGCCCCGAGGCTGATTGACGCAAACATTGCAGCAACTTCGCACCCGGATTTAACCCAACTGTCGCTGTTTCGCTTGACCTGCCATGTCTCCTGCATTTTAGTCCGGGGCAGCCATTGGGAGGCTGCAAAAAGGGACCACAAATGCGTACCATTCTGATCGTCGGGGCTATGGCGGCCATGCTTGCCGGCTGCCAGACTGCGCAAGAATCGCTCGCCGATGCCGAAATCACCTGCGAGTCGCAGGGCTTCCGCCCCGGCAGCCGCGCCTATCAGCAGTGCCGTTCGGCGAACTATGTCGAGAACCGTCGCGCCTCGAACGAGACCGGCAGCGCGGTTGCGGCCGGTGTCGCCGCCGGCGTGATCGGTGGCGCGCTCGTAGCGTCGTCCAATCGTGGCTATTATGGCCGTGGCTATTACGGCCGCCGCGGTTACTGGTACTGAGATTTCGGCCGGTCGCCGCCTCGCGCGGCGACCGGCACGACGTCAAAAAGCCCTGTCGCAGCGATGCGGCAGGGCTTTTCTTTTGGCGAAGCTGGCTTTTTCTCGGCGGCCTTCAGGAAACGCCGGGCTTGCCCGCCGATCCCGTCAGAACCGGGTCTTGATCAGCACTTGGCCATTGTCAGCGCTTCGCCGTGCGCCTGCGGGCCGGGGCCGGCTCGCTGGCACTGGCCGAGGCCAGCAGCGATCCGATGAAATAGACGGCGATGCCGACGCCGATCAGGGCTGCGACCGGCTCACGCTCGGCCCGCTTGGCGATCATGCGCCCCCCGTAATCAGCATAGTCGCGCGCCTGGCTGGCGTAGTCGCGCGCGTTGGCCGCAAGATCGCGGGCCTGATCGCGAGCGACGCCGCTGTTGCTGCGCAGCCATTTCTCGCCGCTCCTGAGCGCGCTTTCGCCAGCGTCCGTCGCATCGCTGCCATAGCCCTGCAGCAGGCGGCTCCAGCGCCCGTAATCGGGCTCGTAGCGCTCGAAACGCGATGACGACGAACCGCGCAGGCTCGCCCAGGCGATCAGGCCGACGCTCAGAGCGCCGAGCCCGAACGCCGCGAGCGGATGACGTGCGACCGCGTCCCGGACCGCCTCGCCGCCTTCACGCGCCAATTCGACCGGGTCGGTCTCGGTGATGGCGTCCTTCGCGCGATAATAGCCGTCGCGGACGGTCTCGGTCGCCTTCTCGGCGAGGTTCGAGGCCTTGGCGCGCACGGTGCCGACAGCGCCTTCGATGTCGTCGCGGGCCTCGTCCAGATCCTTGGGCAGGTCCTTGGGAACGTCGGGCGGAAAGCTGTTCATGGTCGCCATCGCGGAAACTCCATTGTGCGGATGCATCATGTGCGTTGGGCTCGTCGCCGGCACAGCCGGCCGGCGCAGAATCGCGAGCTCATGACCACAGAAACGACGTACCGGCGCGAGAGTTCCAGCCGGATTCGAGAAAGCTGTCGAGCCGAAACAAAGAAAGACAATCCCGCCATCGATCCGCCGCCAGCGGACATCACAAGGCCCAGATTGAATGCGATCTCGGGGATCGACGCACTCGCCTATGAAGGAGACGCTCATGGAAGCCCAGCACCTCCTGATCCAGCATCCTTCCGTGATGTCGGACCCCGAATGGATCGCTCTCGAAAGCATCGAGGAGCAGACCCAGCACTTCGTCTTCGATGTGTCGATGTTGCACGTCCTCAAAGGCCGCGGCCTCGTCGAGGCCACCGGCGAGCGCTGGCGCATCACCGAACGGGGCCATCGCAGGCTGCATGACCGCGTAGCCTGACGAGCGCGACGCCTGACGAACTCGACGCCTGACTTGGCCTCGACCCTTTCAGACACCACCGGCCGGCTGCGTTCCCATCGCGCCGGCCGGTTTCGTTTGGGCCGCCCCGGCGACCGGACGTGGCCGGGACGGCCCATCGAACCGCTCCCCGCATCGGCCCCCATCTGGAAATCGGTCTTTCCCGTCACCATTCTGAGAATCCGACACCTCCGCACGCTGTCCGCAAACGCAGGGAGCCCCATGGCCAAGCCCGTCAGCATCACCGTCTCCCATGATCTCGGCCGCGAGGGCGCGGTGACACGCCTGCGCGAGGGCATCGACCGCATCCGCGACCGGCTCGGCGTGGTGAAGATGCAGCTCGTCGAGGAGCGCTGGGAGGGCGACAGCCTGCATTTCGGCGTTGCCGCCCTCGGCTACACCGTTCGCGGCAAGCTCGATGTCGAGCCGGCGCTGGTGCGCGTCGAGATGATGCTGCCCTGGGTGCTCGCCGTCTTCGCCGAGAAGCTGAAGATTGGCGTCGAGAAACAGGGCCAGATCCTGCTCGAAAAGCCCAAGGGCTGACGAGGACCACCTGATGAAGACCACCTGATGAGGACGACCGGCGGGCGCTTGCGCGGGCTGGTCGTGCGCCCGCGCCCGGCGCAAAAATGCCCGGTGCGACAGCCGCGCGGTTGAAATCAACGGGCGCAGCCGGCATGGTCTGATCACGCCCGTCCATTCGCCTTTCGTCGCGCATCCTTCTGGGAGACCCATGCATCACGGCCCGCTGATCGCCATCCTCGTCGCGGGCCTCGGGCTTGCATTCGTCTTCGGGGCTCTCGCCCAGAAACTCCGCATCTCTCCGCTGGTCGGCTATCTCGTCGCCGGTGTCGCCGTCGGGCCCTTCACGCCGGGCTTCGTCGCCGACCAGAATCTCGCCAACGAACTCGCCGAAATCGGCGTCATCCTGCTGATGTTCGGCGTTGGCCTGCATTTTTCCCTGAAGGACCTGCTCTCGGTCAAGACGATCGCGGTGCCCGGCGCCATCGTCCAGATTGGCGTCGCGACGCTGCTGGGCATGGGGCTGGGCCTGTTGCTGGGCTGGACCTGGGTCGCCGGCATCGTCTTCGGATTGGCCTTGTCGGTCGCCAGCACCGTGGTGCTGCTGCGCGCGCTGCAGGAGCGCCGGCTCGTGCAGAGCGAGAAGGGCAAGATCGCGGTCGGCTGGCTGATCGTCGAGGATCTCGCCATGGTTCTGGCGCTGGTCATGATTCCCGCCGTCGCCGATGCGCTGAACGGCTCGCAGCCGGGCGTACCGATCCCGCTGTCGGGACAGTTCGACCTCGGGCTCTGGGGCGTGCTCGGCCTGACCCTGATGAAGGTCGTCGCCTTCATCGCCTTCATGCTCGTCGTCGGCCGCCGCGTCATCCCCTGGGTGCTGCACTGGGTCGCCCATACCGGCTCGCGCGAGCTGTTCCGGCTCGCCGTGCTGGCGGTGGCGCTCGGCGTCGCCTTCCTCGCGGCGACGCTGTTTGGCGTCTCCTTCGCGCTCGGCGCCTTCTTCGCGGGCATGATCCTGAGCGAATCGCCGCTCAGCCAGCGTGCAGCGGAGGAATCCCTGCCGCTGCGCGATGCCTTCGCGGTGCTGTTCTTCGTCTCCGTCGGCATGCTGTTCGACCCCGCGATCCTGCTGCGCGCGCCGGGCCCGCTGCTGGCGACGCTGGCGATCATCCTGATCGGCAAGTCGCTCGCCGCCTGGCTGATCATGCGCGCCTATGGCAAGTCCAACACGGTCGCGCTGACGATCTCGGCCTCGCTGGCGCAGATCGGCGAGTTCTCCTTCATCCTGGCGGGCTTGGGCGTCTCGCTCGGCATCCTGCCGCAGCAGGGTCGCGACCTGATCCTCGCCGGCGCGATCCTCTCGATCCTGCTCAACCCGGTGCTGTTTGCCCTGGTCGACCGCTTCACCGGAGAGGCCAGCCCGTCGAAGCTCAAGCCGAGCACGGCCGAGCCCGAGCCGGAAGCCAAGCCCGATCTCGACATCGTCCCGACAAGCGTCGCCGATCACATGGTCGTCGTCGGCTATGGCCGCGTCGGCGCCCTGCTCGGCGCCGGCCTGCTGGCGCGCGGCGAGAAGGTGCTGGTGATCGAGGAACAAGGCGACGCGGTCGAGGCCGCCAGGCGCGACGGCGCCGAACTCCTGCTCGGCAACGCCGCCGACCCCGCCGTGCTGGCGGCAGCAGGTCTTTCGCGGGCACGACGCCTCTTCGTCGCCATCCCGCAGAGCTTCGAGGCGGGCCAGGTCTGCGAACAGGCCCGTCGCGACAATCCGGCGCTGCCGATCGTTGCCCGCGCCCATTCCGACGCGGAGGTGGCGCATCTGACCAAATGCGGCGCGACGCTGACGATCATGGGCGAGGCCGAGATCGCGCGTGCCATGCTGGCGCTGTGTCAGGCACCGGAGCCGCCGCCGGGTGAAGCGGCCACCTGAAGCCGGCTATTCTGGGTTCGGAACCACCACCGTCATCCCGGGCTTGACCCGGGATCCATCGGAGGGCTTCGGCGCTCTCCAATGGATCTCGGAGCTCCGCTTCGCTGCGTCCGGGATGACGTAGTGATTCTGGGACGTCTCAGACCAGTTCGAACTTGATCTCCTGCGCGCCTTCCCAGAGCGTCTTGCGGCCGAGCGCGTAGAGGTTCTCCAGCCCAGAGGTCAGCGTGAGGAAGTGGTTGCCCGAGAGCACGCCCGCCTTGCTGGCGAACTGCACGCCGCCATAGGCAAGCAGGATCTCGGTCTCGCTGACACCGCCCGGATACAGGATGATGTGGCCCGGCGCCGGATAGGCCGTGTTGTTCTCGTAGCCGACACCGAAATCGAGGTCGCCGAGCGGCATCCAGACGCCCTCGCCGCTCCAGCGCACATGCACGATCTTGCTGGTGAACGGCATGTGGCGCAGGAAGGCGGCGCAGGTCTTGGGCGCGGCTTCGCGTTCCAGCTTGGCCCCGAAGGTGAAGGGTCCGGCGGTGACGATGAGGTCGGACATGGACGACAGTCTCTCGGTTTGGTGTTGCGTCGAATGAAATCGCGGGGCCCGCGCCCCTGCTTGTGACGTCTCGGCCGCCGCAGAGGTCTACGAGAACGCCGCCTTGAGGTCGAGTGTCCCGACCTTGCCGATCGCCTCGTAGTTCCGCTTCAGCCAGCGCTTCGCCGCCGCGCGGCCGATGTCGCGCAGCTTCAGCAGGAAATCCCAATCCGCATTGAGCCGCGAGGACGAGGTCATCTCCGCCAGCGGCGGGCCCCCGTCGATCCGGTGCATCAGGACGCGCTTGTATTCGTCCTTCGCCAGTTTGCCGCCGTCGACCAGCCGGTTGACGAAATCGATGGCGCGCAGTTCGCGCATCAGCGAAGCGTTGAAGGTGATCTCGTTCAGCCGGTCCTGGATGTCGCGCGCCTTGGTCGGCAGGTCCTTGCGCAGCAGCGGGTTGATCTGGACCAGCAGGATGTCGTCGCACGCCGCCTCGTAGAACAGCGGAAACAGTGCCGGATTGCCCATGTAGCCGCCGTCCCAATAGGCCTCCTCGCCGATCTCGACCGCCTGGAACAGCAGCGGCAGGCAGGCCGATGCCATCAAATGGTCGGCCGTCAGCTCCGGTCCGTTGAACAGCTTGATCTTGCCGGTGCGGACATTGGTCGCGGCGATGAAGAGCTTGACCTGCGTGCAGGCCCTCACCTTCTCGAAATCGATCAGGTCGGCGATCACCCCGCGCAGCGGATTGATGTTGAGCGGGTTGATGTCGTAGGGGCTCGCCACCTTCGAGAACATCTCGAACCAGATCATGCCCGGCGGCACGCCGTTGGTGCCGCCCCAGGCGCCGAGCATCGTGTCGATCAGCGAGCGCTCCGAACCGCCATATTTGCCGTCGACGCTGATCGCCCGCCAGAACGCCTCGAGCTTGGTGCGCGCCCCGTCCGCGCCACCCTCGATCCAGCCTTCGCTCAGCACCACCGCGTTCATCGCGCCCGCGCTCGTGCCCGACAAAGCCTCGATGGCAAGCCGCCCATCCTCGAGAATGGCGTCGAGCACGCCCCAGGTGAAGGCGCCATGCGCGCCGCCGCCCTGGAGCGCCAGCGAGATCGACTGCTCCGCCTTCGGCCCGGCGAGGCCGACGAGCTGCTGAGTCGCCTTCTTGCGCCCGGTCACGCGGCGGTCCAGCCGCCATCCATCGGCAGCGTCGTGCCGGTGATCGACTTCGCCGCGTCGGTGCAGAGGAACACGGCCAGCGCCGCCACCTGCTCGACCGTGACGAACTCCTTCGTCGGCTGGGCCGCCAGCAGCACGTCGTTCATGACCTGCTCCTTGGTCATGCCGCGCGCCTTCATCGTGTCGGGGATCTGCTTTTCGACCAGCGGCGTCCAGACATAACCCGGCGCGATGGCGTTCACGGTGATGCCCTGGGTCGCGACTTCCAGCGCCACCGTCTTGGTCAGGCCGGCGATGCCGTGCTTGGCCGCGACATAGGCCGATTTGAACGGCGAGGCGACGAAGGCATGCGCCGAGGCCGTGTTGATGATGCGGCCCCAGCCCTTCGCCTTCATCTTCGGCAGCGCCGCGCGCGTCGTGTGGAAGGCCGAGGACAGGTTGATCGCGATGATCTGGTCCCATTTCGCGATCGGGAACTCGTCGATCGGAGAGACGAACTGGATGCCGGCATTATTGATCAGGATGTCCACAGCCCCGAATTCGGCCTCGGCCTGGGCGATGAAGCCGGCGATCTCATCGGGCTTTGTCATGTCGGCGGGGGAAAAGAGAACCTTGACGCCGAACTCGCTCGCAAGATCGGAGCGGAGCTTTTCAGCCTCGGCCGGAGGCAGGATGCCGTTGATGACGAGGTTTGCACCTTCCTTGGCGAGCGCCCGGGCATAGGCCAGCCCGATGCCCGAGGTCGATCCCGTGATGGCGGCTGCGCGGTCTTTGAGAAACATCGGCTTCAAGGCTCCTGACAATCGATCGGAAAATGCTTAGGTTCGGGACCGAACAAGGCAGTGTCGCCAAGGCAATGTCACAAAGCCAGGACAGTCCGCACGTTGCCCGATGACCCTTCGCAACGCAACATGACGAAAATGCAGCCGCACGCTCACGATCACGGCGACCACGCGCATGCCTCCCATGACGAGCTTGCCTCGCATGGCGAAGACGGCTGCCGTCACGCGCACGACCACCGCGTCCATGCCGCCGAGGCTTTGGCGCGGGCCGAGCGCATCTGCCGTGAGCGTGGCCTGCGCCTGACACCGATCCGCGCCAAAGCTCTGGAGGCGCTGCACGCCGATCACCGTCCGGTCGGCGCCTATGATTTGGCCGACCGGATCTCGCCGGCCGGCGGGCGCCGCCTCGCGCCGATCTCGATCTATCGCGCGCTCGATTTCCTGGTCGAGCAGGGCTTCGTCCACCGGCTCTCCTCGCGCAACGCCTATGTCGCCTGCCTGCATGGTCATGGCGCCGACGAGGTCGTCGCCTTCCTGATCTGCGAGGCCTGCGGCGGGGTCGACGAGGATTCCTCGCCCGCCATGAAGAAAGCCGTCGCGGCGATCGCCCAGATCAGGCATTTCGCACCGTCGCATCAGGTCGTCGAGATCGTCGGCCGCTGCGAGCACTGCCGCGACGCCGGACATGATCGGACTGCTGTATGATCGGGCTCACAAAGGCGGCGCGCATCCGATGAACGAGCGGGCTTTCCCCTGCCTGACGGCCGAGCATTCCGGCCCGCTGGCGCGTCACCTCACCGTCCCGGTGATGGTCGGCACCGTCGCCGTCGGCGGCGGCGCGCCGATCGTCGTCCAGTCGATGACCAACACCGACACCGCCGACATCGCCGGCACTGTGGCCCAGGTCGCGGCGCTCGCCCGGCAGGGCTCCGAACTCGTCCGCATCACGGTCGATCGCGACGAGGCCGCCGCCGCCGTGCCGAAGATTCGCGAGCGGCTCGACCGTGTCGGCATCGACGTGCCGCTGATCGGCGACTTCCACTATATCGGCCACAAGCTGCTCGCCGATCATCCCGCCTGCGCGGAAGCCCTGGCGAAATACCGCATCAACCCCGGCAATGTCGGCTTTAAGGACAAGAAGGACCGCCAGTTCGGCCAGATTGTCGAACTCGCCATCAAGCACGGCAAGGCCGTCCGCATCGGCGCCAACTGGGGCTCGCTCGACCAGGAGCTGCTGACCGCGCTGATGGATGAGAACGCTCTCCAGCCACGCCCGCTCGACGCCCGCGCCATCATGCGCGAGGCCATGGTTCAGTCGGCCCTGCTCTCGGCGGTGCGCGCCGAGGAAATCGGGCTCGGTCGCGACAAGATCATCCTCTCCGCCAAGGTCTCCGGCGTGCAGGACCTGATCACGGTCTACCGCATGCTGGCCCGGCGTTCGGACTACGCGATCCATCTCGGCCTGACCGAGGCCGGCATGGGCTCCAAGGGCATCGTCGCCTCCTCGGCCGCGCTCGGCGTGCTGCTGCAGGAGGGCATCGGCGATACGATCCGCTTCTCGCTGACACCCGAGCCCGGCGGCGACCGCACGCTCGAGGTCAAGGCGGCGCAGGAGCTGCTCCAGACCATGGGCTTTCGCGCCTTCGTGCCGCAGGTTGCAGCCTGCCCCGGCTGCGGCCGCACCACCTCGACGGTCTTCCAGCAACTCGCCCGCGACATCCAGGACTGGATCGCCGGCTCGATGCAGGACTGGAAGACGCGCTATCCCGGCGTCGAGTCGCTCAACGTCGCGGTCATGGGCTGCATCGTCAACGGCCCCGGCGAATCCAAGCACGCCGATATCGGGATCTCCCTGCCGGGAACCGGCGAGGAGCCGACCGCTCCGGTCTTCGTCGACGGCAAGAAGGTCAAGACCCTGCGCGGGCCGGGCATCGCCGCCGAATTCAAGGCGATGGTCGACGATTATGTGGCGCAGCGCTACGGCGGGCGCGCCGATGCAGCCGAGTGAACCTCGCCGGCTCGCCTTGCACGACCTGACCTCGCAAGACTCGGCCTTGCACGGCGTGGCCTTGCACGGCTTGGCCCTGAATGCGGCGCAGCGCCTTTGCGCGCTCGCAGCATTGTGTTAGAGGCCCCGGCCTTCCGTTGCAGGGCAGCGCGCGCGGAGATGATCCCCTATGGGGCATGACCAGACGAATCCCCCGACCCAGAAGACGGAGGATTCCCGTTTCGGCCTGGACGACGGACATGGCCCGGGACATGGCGGCGCATCCAAGCACAGTCACGGCAGCTACGCCGCGCTGGCCTTGGGCGCGCTCGGCGTCGTCTATGGCGACATCGGCACCAGCCCGCTCTATGCGCTGCGCGAAACCGTGCTGGCCGCGACCGGAATGGGCGCCGGCGGCCATGGCGGCACGGTCGATCTCGCGCTGAACGCCCCGATCCCGCGCGACATCATCATCGGCGTGCTCTCGCTGATCCTGTGGTCGCTCGTCGTCGTCGTGACCCTGAAATATGTCGTGCTGCTGCTCAGCGCCGACAACAACGGCGAAGGCGGCACGCTGACCCTGGTGGCGCTGGCGCAGCGCGCGCTCGGGCGGATGCGCGGTGGCGTCGTGCTTTTCCTCGGCATGGCCGGCGCCGCGCTGTTCTATGGCGATGCCGTGATTACGCCGGCGATCTCGGTGCTCTCGGCGATCGAGGGCATCAAGCTGGTCACGCCGGCTCTCGACGAATACGTGGTATCCATCGCCTCGGGCATCCTGGTCGCGCTGTTTCTGGTCCAGAGCCGCGGCACCGAGAAGGTCGCGAATTTCTTCGGACCGATCATGATGGTCTGGTTCCTGACACTGGCAGGCCTCGGAATCTATCATATCTCCGACGATCTCGGCGTCTTCGCCTCGATCAACCCGTATTGGGGCCTGCGCTTCTTCTTCGACCATCCCGGCGTGTCGCTGGCCGTGCTCGGCTCGGTCTGCCTGGCGGTCACGGGCGCCGAGGCGCTCTACGCGGATATGGGCCATTTCGGCCGCGGCCCGATCCGCAGCGCCTGGATCTGGATGGTGTTCCCGGCCCTGTGGCTGAACTATCTCGGCCAGGGCGCACTGATCCTGTCCGACCCCACCGCCATCGACAACCCGTTCTACAAGCTCGCACCCAAGGGCTTCATCCTGCCGCTGGTCATCATGGCGACGATCGCGACGATCATCGCAAGCCAGGCCGTGATCACCGGCGCCTTCTCGCTGACCCGCCAGGCCGTGCAACTGGGTCTGCTGCCGCGCCTCGAGATCCGCCACACCTCGGAACAGACCTCCGGCCAGATCTACATCCCGCGCATCAACGCGATCCTGTTGTTCGTCGTCCTGCTGCTGGTCTGGACCTTCCGCTCCTCGTCGAACCTGTCGCACGCCTATGGCATCTCGGTCTTCGGCGCGATGGTCGTCGATTCCCTGCTCGCCTTCATCGTGATCTGGAAGGGCTGGCGCTGGTCGCTGGCTGCCACCCTTGCTGTGGTGACGCCCTTCCTCATCATCGACCTCGCCTTCTTCTCAGCCAACATGCTCAAGCTGTTCAGCGGCGGCTATGTCCCGGTGATGATGGCTGTGGTCCTGGTCGTCCTGATGTGGACCTGGGTGCGCGGCACCAAGATCCTGTTCGACAAGACCCGCAAGACCGACGTGCCGCTGCTCGAACTCGTCGGGATGCTCTCGAAGAGCCCGCCCTACCGGGTCAAGGGCATGGCCGTCTTCCTGACCAGCGATCCGGAGACGGCGCCGGCCTCGCTGCTGCACAACCTCAAGCACAACAAGGTGCTGCACGAGCGCAACGTCATCCTGACAGTGCGCTCGGCCGACACGCCGCGCATCGCCGAGGAGGAGCGCGTGCGCCTCTCGCGCATCACCGATGATTTCTGGCGCGTCGATCTGGTCTATGGCTACATGGAGAGCCCCAACGTGCCCAAGGGGCTCGCGATCCTGCGCAAGCAGGGCTTCAAGTTCGACATCATGTCGACCTCGTTCTTCCTGTCGCGCCGCTCGATCAAGGCCTCGCCGCAATCGGGCATGCCGGTCTGGCAGGACAATCTCTACATCTCGCTGACCAAGAGCGCGACGGACGCGACGAGCTTCTTCCAGATCCCGACCGGCCGCGTCGTCGAGGTCGGCACGCAGGTCACAGTGTAGCGGCTCCTTGCGAGCCGCGCGGGATCAGACCGTGATATCGACGCCCGTCACCTGTCCCTGCTCTTGCCGCATGGCGTTGAGCGCGGCTTCCAACCGCTTCACCGAGGCGGTGTCATTGTTGTGTCGAGCCCAGGCGATGCCATCCTGCGCCTTCTGCATGAAATTCACCGGCTCCTGATCATCGAACCCAATCGGGTCTCCCCGACCAGCTCCAACCGGAACCTTCATGGTCATGCCAAGGAAAGCGGAACTGTCTTCGAGAGACATCTCGCCGCTCTTGATCTTGCTGTTCATCCAATCGGCAAGACCTTTGCGTGTCATGTGGGAGAAGTCGGCCTGTGTCGTTCCGCTCCTTGAGGAACCTGTCGCAGACGTGCCCGTCGAACCCGTTTGATCGACATTGCTTGTCGCATCGCCGCTCTTGGTGGCCGCGTTGTTTGCCGGGTTCCTCATCGCGAGGGCGTAGCTCGCGTTGCTGTCGATCCTCATGTGTAGCCTCTTCGCACCAGCAGTCATGCATCAACTCGATCGATATGACAGCAAGGCTCGTGCCAGTATTCCCGATGTCTTCCATGTGGGGCGCGGTAGCGCTTTATGGACTTTCATCGGTTCCGGGCACAGCCAGACACACAAGCCAGATGGAACAATTTGCCGGGTAGCGGCACGTTTCTGCCTACTGCTTCGGGTCGGTGATCATCGTCTGCCTGGAACGACATCGAATCGACCAAAGACCGTCACGTCCACCGGAATGCGAGACGGGGCTCATATCGGTCAGGTGTGAGCGCCGTTGATATCAGTCCATCCGCGCCGCGGCGTCGGGCAGTTTCCGCACCCGCTCGCGATAGAGCAGATAAAGACCCGACGCGATCACGATCGAAGCGCCCGCGAAGGTCCAGCCGTCGGGGAACTGCCCGAAGACGAACCAGCCGAGCACGATCATCCAAACGATCTGCGAGTAGATGAACGGCGCCAGCACGGTCGCCGGCGCGAGCCGATGCGCCAGGATCAGGAGCCAGTGCCCGAAACCGCCGAAGACGCCGGTCCCCAGCATCACCAGCCAGACGAACGGCGTCTGCGGCGTCGTCCAGAAGAACGGAATCAGCGGCAGAACGGCCACCGTCCCGGCCAGGCCGGAATAGACCATCGTCGTCTCCGGCGGGTCGTAGGCCGCCAGCTGCCGCGTCGCCAGCGCATAGAAGCTGTAGCAGACCGTGCCGAAGACGCAGAGCAGGGCCGCCGGATGCATGCCGCCGATGCCCGGCCGCGTGATCACCAGCACGCCGAGGAAACCGACGGCGATCGCCGCCAGCCGGCGCGGACCGGGCCATTCGCCGAGCAACGGCCCGGCGACGAGTGCCACCAGCAGCGGCCCCGCGAACATGATCGAGACGGTCTCGGCCAGTTGCAGATATTTCAGCGCGACGAAGTTCAGCGCCGTGGCGCCCAGCAACAGCAGCGAGCGGATGCCCTGGAGCCAGGGCCGTTTCGTGCGCAGGACGCCGGGACGGCTCCACGGATTGAGCAGCATCAGCACCAGGAGCATGCTGCCGGCATAGCGCGCGAACACGACCTGCACCGGGTTCATCGAGCCCGTCAGCCATTTGGCGCTGGTGTCGAGCAGCGCAAAGAACAGCACGGCGGCGCAGATCAGCCCGATCGCGATCAGGCGCGTCCGGCCGGTTTCCGGAAGATGGGTTGATGCGGCGGGCAATGCAGGTCCCGTCATGCGCAGAAAGAATGACGAGCCCAGATTTAACCGATTTAGCGCCCCTGACCAGCGAATGAACGCATGCGCTCCATGCGCCTGTCAGGGTCGCCCGCGAGAGCCGCCTTCCGCTCAGGCGTCGCTGTCGATCTCGTCGCCATCCGCATCGGGGTCGTCGACCTCGACGCCCGCTTTGGACAATCCCTTGGCGGCCTTGCGCAGGAGCTTGCGAAGCTGCTTGCGCTCCTTGGTGTCGAGCTTGTCGAGCAGCTCCTCCTCGACCTGGGTCCAGACCGCGTCGAGCGCCACGGCCGTCTTGTGGCCGGCTTCCGTCAGCGCGACCTGCACCAGCCGTCCGTCGCGGCCGCCGCCCTCGCGCGTCACCAGCCCCTGCAGCGACAGCCGCCCGATGGTCTTGGACACGGTCGGCGGCTTGACCCGGAGCAGCGTCGCCAGCTCGCCCATCGTCATCGGCGCCGGCTGGAGCGCCTTGAGGGCCTGCTCCTGCCCCGGAAACAGCCCGAGCGCGTTCAATCGCTCGCCCATGCGCGCGCGGTGCAGGCGAGCCGCGACGAGCAAGGCCCGGCCGACGCTCTTCTCGAGTGCCTTGGTCATCTCGCTCGGTCCTTGGCTCGGTCTTGGTCTTGGGATGGGGCCCGGTCTTGAGCCCGATCGTGGGCTCGATGCTTATGCGGATCAGGAAGTCGCTGCGCCGGCTGCCTGTTCGCCCGGCAAGATGACAGCGTGATGACAATCATGGGTCCCGTGTCACAGAGCACGAACTTTTCCGCGACGGTCGGGATGGGCATGGATGGATAGCAGTCCGAAGCAGGAAGCGCGGCGAAACCGGTCGTCACGGGGTCGGTGTCTCCAGCGCCATCTCCACAGGCCTTGGCCATGCACGATCGATACCGGCCGCCAAGGAATCGGACAAGATGCATGCGCATCCGGGCTTGTCGCGCGCGCGCCAATCGCGCATGAGGGCGGCTCCTGCAGCATTTTCGAGCGAAGCGGACACCGTGTCGCGTGAAGAAAATGCGACAGACAACGAATGAGAACCTTTCCGCGCTTCGGAGAACGCGGACAGGCTCGAGTCGATGGAGACGGATCCGATGCCGCAGGCAACCCTGATCGATGGAAAAGCCATCGCCGCCGCGTTGCGCGCCGGGATCGCGGCCGAGATCGCCGCCATCAAGGCGGCGAGCGGCCTCGTGCCCGGCCTGCATGTCGTTCTCGTCGGCGACGACCCGGCAAGCCGCGTCTATGTCGCGTCCAAGGAAAAGCTCGCCACTGAAGCCGGCATGAACTCGGTCGCCCACCGCCTGCCGGCCGACACCAGCCAGGTTGCCCTGCTGGCCAAGCTCGCCGAACTCAACGCCGACGATACGGTCGACGGCATCCTGGTGCAGTTGCCGCTGCCCAAGCACCTCGACACAGGCGCGATCATCGACGCGATCGACCCGGCCAAGGACGTCGACGGACTGCATCCGATCAATGCCGGCCGCCTCGCCGGCGGCAAGGCAAGTGGAGACCATCTGCTCGTGCCCTGCACCCCGCTCGGCTCGATGCTGCTGCTCAGGCACGTCCTGCCCTCGCTCTCGGGGCTGGAGGCGGTGGTGATCGGCCGCTCCGAACTCGTCGGCCGCCCGGTCGCGCAATTGCTGCTGCAGGCCGATTGCACCGTGACCATCGCGCACTCCCGCACGCGGGACCTTCCCGCCGTGGTGCGCCGCGCCGACATCGTCATCGCCGCCGTCGGGCGGCCGCATTTCGTCAAGGCCGACTGGATCAAGCCGGGCGCCACCGTGATCGATGTCGGCATCAACCGCATGCCCGACGGCAAGCTCGCCGGCGATGTCGATTTCGCGGAAGCCGTGAAGGTCGCAGGCGCCATCACCCCGGTGCCGGGCGGCGTCGGCCCGATGACGATCGCCTGCCTGCTGAGGAATACGCTGACGGCGTTCAAGGCGCGGCGGGTCGGCTGAGCATCCGGATCGCCATCAGCCCTGTTTGAGCAGAAAACCCTCGATCACCATTCGCAATGCCGGAAGGTCGTCACTGACGACGTTCCAGACGATGTCGGGATCAACCCGAAAATACTCGTGTCGCATCAGGTTTCCGATGGCGCGTATGCCGTGCCAGGCGATATCCGGGCGCGACGCGAGGAGGTCATCGGGTAGATGACGCACAGCCTCCGAGATGATCTCCAGCAAGCGCTCGGTTCCGTGTTGAAGAAAGCGGTCGGCACTGAAGCTGGCAAGGTCATGCCCGACAGCCGCCTCCTCGATAAGAGAAATAGCGTCAAGACTGTCGTGCAAGACGACGGCGGTATCACGCACCATCAGAAGATCCGGACGGCTTCGCTCTCGATCCGATCCCGCAGCTTTGGATGCAAGCTCTTGCGCGTCGTGAGATCGATCTCGGTCCCGAGTTCCTCGACGAGGAAGGCATGCATCCCGGCAAGATCGATCAAAGAGAACTTTCGCCCCGGCATGACATCGATGAAGACATCGACATCGCTGTCGTCACCCGCCTCATCGCGCGCGGTCGAGCCGAACAGGAACGCAGCCTCTGCTCCGCGAGCACGCAGCGCATCAGCCCGCCGCGCGAGCTCGAAAGTGGCCTGATCCCTCGTCATGCCTCATTCTCCCACGGAAACGGCCCGCATCCAAGCTGCGGGCCGCCTCCCGGCGCCCCTCACATATGGATCTGGCGCTTCTCGACAGCCATCGCCGCTTCCTTGACCGCTTCCGACAGGGTCGGGTGGGCGTGGCAGGTGCGGGCGAGATCTTCCGACGAGCCGCCGAACTCCATCAGCACCGTCACCTCGGCGATCAGGTCGCCCGCATGGGGGCCGATGATGTGGCAGCCGAGCACGCGGTCGGTTTCGGCATCGGCCAGCACCTTCACGAAGCCCTCGGTGTGGCGCATCGCGCGCGAGCGGGCATTGGCCGTGAACGGGAACTTGCCGATCTTGTAGGCGACGCCGGCCGCCTTCAGCTCTTCCTCGGTCTTGCCGATCGCGGCGACTTCAGGCGCGGTGTAGATGATGCTCGGGATCGCGTCGTAGTTCACATGCCCGGCCTTGCCGGCGATGATCTCGGCGACCGCGACGCCCTCATCCTCGGCCTTGTGCGCCAGCATCGGCCCGCGCACCACATCGCCGATGGCGTAGATGCCGGCGACATTGGTCTTGAAATGATCGTCGATGACGACGCGGCCGCGCTCCATCGCAACGCCCGCGACATCGAGACCGAGCCCGTCCGTGTTCGGGCGACGGCCGATCGCGACCAGCACGATGTCGGCTGCGAGCGTCTTGGCCTCGCCCCCAGCAGCCGGCTCGATCGTGACGGTCGCGCCGCCCTTCTTAGCCACGTCGACCTTGGTCACCTTCGAGCCGAGGATGAACTCGAAGCCCTGCTTCTGCAGGATGCGGCTGAACTGCTTGGCAATCTCCTCGTCCATGCCGGGCAGGATGCGGTCGAGATATTCGACGACCGTGACCTTGGCGCCAAGCCGGCTCCAGACCGAGCCGATCTCGAGCCCGATCACGCCGGCGCCGACGACGACGAGTTCCTTCGGCACGGAGGTCAGCTCCAGCGCGCCGGTCGAGGTCACGACGGTTGTCTCGTCGATCTCGACGCCCGGGAGGCCGGTGGCCTCGGAGCCGGTGGCGATGACGATGTTCTTGGTCTCAAGCTCCTGCGTCTTGCCGTCCTGCGCCGTGACCACGACCTTGCCGGCGGCCGGGATACTGGCGGTGCCGGTGAAGGCCTCGACCTTGTTCTTCTTCAGCAGGAAGGCGACGCCGTTGACATTGGCATCGACCGTCTCCTGCTTGTGGACGAGCATCTGCTTGAGATCGAGCTTGGGCTTGCCGACGATCACGCCGAGGCTCGGGAAGGTGTGCGATGCCTCCTCGAACATCTCGGAGGCATGCAGCAGCGCCTTGGACGGGATACAGCCGACATTCAGGCAGGTGCCGCCGAAGGTCTTGCGCTTCTCGACGACGGCGACCTTGAGGCCGAGCTGGGCCGCGCGGATGGCGGCGACATAGCCGCCGGGGCCGGTTCCGATGATGACGAGATCGTAGGACATTCTGGAAGCCTCTCAGCGCCCGTCATGGTCGGGCTTGTTCCGGCCACCCACGTCTTCGGCGGCCGGAGGGAAAAGTCGTGGATGCTCGGGACAAGCCCGAGCATGACGGGCATCGCAATCAGAGATCCAGCACCAAACGCGCCGGGTCTTCCAGCGCCTCCTTGATCCGCACCAGGAAGGTCACAGCTTCCTTGCCGTCGATGATGCGGTGGTCGTAGGAGACCGCGAGATACATCATCGGGCGGATCACGATCTGGCCGCCGACCACGATCGGCCGGTCCTGGATCTTGTGCATGCCCAGGATCGCCGATTGCGGCGCGTTCAGGATCGGTGTCGACATCAGCGAGCCGTAGACGCCGCCATTCGAGATGGTGAAGGTGCCGCCCTGCATGTCCTCGATCTTGAGGGCGCCGTCGCGGGCTTTCTTGCCAAGCGCGCCGATCGCCTTCTCGACCCCGGCGATGGAGAGCTGGTCGGCATCGCGCACGACCGGCACGACGAGGCCCTTGTCGGTGCCCACAGCCACCGCGACATGGTAGTAGTTCTTGTAGACGATGTCGGTGCCGTCGATCTCGGCATTGACGGAGGGGATCTCCTTCAGCGCCTGCACGCAGGCCTTCACGAAGAAGCCCATGAAGCCGAGCTTCACGCCGTGCTTCTTCTCGAACACGTCCTTGTACTGGTTGCGCAGCGCCATCACCGCCGACATGTCCACCTCGTTGAAGGTGGTCAGCATCGCCGCCGTCGCCTGGGCTTCCTTGAGGCGGCGCGCAATGGTCTGGCGCAGCTTGGTCATCTTGACGCGCTCTTCGCGCGAGGCATCGTCCGGAGCCGACGGCGCGCGGACCTGAACCGGCGCGGCAGGCGCGGACGCGACGACCGCAGGGCCGGTGGCGATCGCGGCCAGCATGTCGCCCTTGGTGACGCGACCATCCTTGCCCGAGGCATTGACGCTGGACGGGTCGACGCCGCTCTCGGACGCCAGCCGCGACACGGCCGGACCGGAATCGGCAGCCTTGGTGGCCGGCTTGATCTGGGTATCGCCGGCGACTTCGCCGGCCTTCTTCTCGGCGGCAGCCGTGGTCGCCTCACCGGCCTTGCCCGAGGCCTGCGCCACGGCGGCGTCGGCCTTCTTCTCCTCGGCCTTGGGAGCGGCCGCCTTGCCGTCGCCGGCCGAGATCATGCCCAGGAGCGCGCTGACGCCGACGGTGTCGCCTTCCTTGGCGACGATCTCGCCGAGAACGCCGGCCGCCGGCGCGTTGACCTCCAGCGTCACCTTGTCGGTTTCGAGCTCGACCAGGGGCTCGTCGGCCTTAACCGTGTCTCCGGGCTTCTTGAACCACTTGCCGATGGTCGCCTCGGAGACGGATTCGCCGAGGGTGGGTACGCGGATTTCGGTCGCCATGTCAGGCCTCTGTTCTGTTCTGTCTGACGTTTTCGGTGTCTGGTCGTCAGCCTGCGAAGGCTTCGTCCAGGAAGGCGTTGAGCTGGGCGAGATGCTTGGACATCAGGCCGGTCGCAGTCGCAGCCGATGCCGGACGCCCGACATAGCGCGGCCGCTTCGACTTCACGCCGGCATGGCCGAGCACCCATTCGAGATAGGGCTCGACGAAGGTCCAGGAGCCCATGTTCTTCGGCTCCTCCTGGCACCAGACCACGTCGGCGCCCTTGAAGCGCGACAGCTCCTGCGCCAGCGACTTCAGCGGGAACGGATAGAGCTGCTCGACGCGCATCAGGTAGACATCGTCGATGCCGCGCTTCTCGCGCTCGTCGAGCAGGTCGAAATAGACCTTGCCCGAGCACAGCACGACGCGGCGGATCTTCGAATCCTTGACCAGCTTAGTCGTCGAGTTACCGCGCTCGGCGTCGTCATGCAGCACGCGGTGGAAGGTCGAGCCCTCGGCCAATTCGCTGAGGTCGGAGACGCAGCGCTTGTGGCGCAGCAGCGACTTCGGCGTCATCAGGATCAGCGGCTTGCGGAAATCGCGCTTCAGCTGCCGGCGCAGGATGTGGAAATAGCTCGCCGGCGTCGAGCAGTTCGCCACCTGCATGTTGTCCTCGGCGCACATCTGCAGGAAGCGCTCGAGACGGGCCGACGAATGCTCCGGCCCCTGGCCCTCATAGCCATGCGGCAGCAGGCAGACGAGGCCCGACATGCGCAGCCACTTGCGCTCGCCCGACGAGATGAACTGGTCGAACACCACCTGCGCGCCATTGGCGAAATCGCCGAACTGCGCCTCCCACATCGTCAGCGCGTTGGGCTCCGACAGGGTGTATCCATATTCGAAGCCGAGCACGGCCTCTTCCGAGAGCATCGAATTGATGACCTCGTAGCGCGACTGGTCGTCGCGAATATGGTTCAGCGAGGTGTGGCGGGCTTCCGTCTCCTGGTCGATCAGCACCGAATGGCGCTGCGAGAAGGTGCCGCGCTCGCTGTCCTGGCCGGACAGGCGGATCGGGTTGCCGTCGAGCAGCAGCGAGCCGAAGGCCAGCGACTCGGCGGTGGCCCAGTCGATGCCCTTGCCGGTCTCGACGGCCTTGCGGCGGTTGTCGAGGAAGCGCTGGATCGTCTTGTGGACGTTGAAGCCCGGCGGCACCGAGGTGATCTTCTCGGTGATCTCCTTGAGCACGGCCGCATCGACGCCGGTGGCGCCGCGACGCGGATCGTCCTCGTCGGCGCGGATCGCCTTCATGCCGGCCCAGCGCCCGTCGAGCCAGTCGGCCTTGTTGGGCTTGAAGGCCTGACCGGCTTCGAACTCGACCTCGAGCTTGGCCTTCCAGGCGGCGCGCGCCTCGTCGACCTCGCCGGGGGTGATCACGCCCTCGGCCTCGAGCTTGGCGGAGTACAATTCCAGCGTCGACTTGTGCGCCCGGATCTTGCGGTACATCAGCGGCTGGGTGAAGCCCGGCTCGTCGCCCTCGTTATGGCCGAAGCGGCGATAGCAGAACATGTCGACCACGACCGGCTTGTGGAACTTCTGCCGGAACTCGATCGCGACCTTGGCGGCGAATACCACCGCTTCGGGATCGTCGCCGTTCACATGGAAGACCGGGGCCTCGACCATCTTCGCCACGTCGGACGGATAGGGCGAAGAGCGCGAATAGCGCGGATAGGTCGTGAAACCGATCTGGTTGTTGATGATGAAGTGGATCGAACCGCCGGTGCGGTGACCTTTAAGCCCTGACAGGCCCAGGCATTCGGCGACCACGCCCTGGCCGGCGAAGGCGGCGTCGCCATGCAGCAGCAGCGGCAGCACCTTGGAACGCTCGACGATATCGCCGAACTGGTCCTGCTTGGCGCGCACCTTACCGAGCACGACGGGATCGACGATCTCGAGATGCGACGGGTTGGCGGTCAGCGAGACATGGACGTTGTTGCCATCGAACTCGCGATCGCTGGAGGCACCGAGATGGTACTTCACGTCGCCCGAGCCCTCGACGTCGTCGGGCGCGAAGGAGCCGCCCTTGAACTCGTGGAACAGCGCGCGGTGCGGCTTGCCCAGCACCTGCGTCAGCACGTTGAGGCGGCCGCGATGGGCCATGCCGAAGACGATGTCGCGCACGCCGAGCGCGCCGCCACGCTTGATGATCTGCTCCAGCGCCGGGATCAGCGACTCGCCGCCATCCAGCCCGAAGCGCTTGGTGCCGGTGTATTTCAGGTCGATGAACTTCTCGAAGCCTTCGGCCTCGACGAGCTTGTTCAGGATCGCCTTCTTGCCTTCCTTGGTGAAGGCGATCTCCTTGTCGGGACCCTCGATCCGGCCCTGCAGCCAGGCCTTCTGCTCGGGGTCGGAGATATGCATGAACTCGATGCCGACCGTGCTGCAATAGGTGCGCTGCAGCACCGAGACCATCTCGCGGATGGTGGCGAACTCCATGCCGAGCACGTTGTCGATGAAGACCTTGCGGTCGAGATCGGCCTCGCCGAAGCCGAAGGCGGCCGGCGACAGTTCCTCGGGATCCTTGACCTGCTCGATCCCCAGCGGATCGAGCTTGGCATGGAGATGGCCGCGCATCCGATAGGCGCGGATCAGCATGATCGCGCGCACGGAATCGCGCGTCGCCTGCTGGACGTCGGAGGCCGAGAGCGTCGCCCCGGCGGCCTGCGCCTTGCCCTTGAGCTTGTCGGAGACGACCTTCTCGACCACGGCCCAGTTGCCGTCGAGCGCGGAAACCAGTTCGCCATTGGCGACGACGGGCCAGTTGGCCTTCTTCCAGGAGGCGCCCTTGGCGTTCTGGACGATGGACGCGCCATCATCCTTCAGTCCGGCGAAGAAGCCCTGCCACTGCTCGTCGACCGACGTCGGATCGGCCTGGTAGCGGGCATAGAGATCCTCGATATAGGCCGCGTTGCCGCCATAGAGGAAACCCGTCTGGGCGAGAGCCTCGTTGATGTCCTGGCGAGCCATGGTCGTTTCTGCCTTTTCCTGCCTGCCGCTTCGTCATGCTCGGGCTTGACCCGAGCATCTCTACGAGAGCCTGGCTCGGGACGAGATGGTCGGGACAAGCCCGACCATGACGCCCTTTTGCCGCTCTTCGGGCCTCAGCCCTTCAACACCTCGACCAAGGTCTTTCCAAGGCGCGCCGGCGAGGGCGAGACCCGGATTCCGGCCGCTTCCATGGCCGCGATCTTGTCTTCCGCGCCGCCCTTGCCGCCCGAGATGATCGCGCCCGCATGGCCCATGCGGCGGCCGGGAGGGGCCGTACGGCCGGCGATGAAGCCGACCATCGGCTTGCTTCGGCCCCGCTTGGCCTCGTCCTTGATGAACTGCGCCGCGTCCTCTTCGGCCGAGCCGCCGATCTCGCCGATCATCACGATCGAGGTCGTCTTCTCGTCGGCCAGGAACATCTCGAGCATGTCGATGAACTCGGTGCCCTTGACCGGGTCGCCGCCGATGCCGACCGCGGTGGTCTGGCCGAGACCTTCGCGCGTCGTCTGGAACACCGCCTCATAGGTCAGCGTGCCCGAGCGCGAGACGATGCCCACCGATCCCGGCTTGAAGATGTTGGCCGGCATGATGCCGATCTTGCACTCGCCCGCCGTGACCACGCCGGGGCAGTTGGGCCCGATCAGCCGCGACTTGGAGCCGACCAGCGAGCGCTTGACCTTGACCATGTCGAGCACCGGGATGCCCTCGGTGATGCAGATGATCAGCGGGATCTCGGCGTCGATCGCCTCGCAGATCGCATCCGCCGCGCCCGGCGGCGGCACATAGACGACGGACGCCGTGGCGCCGGTCTTCTCCTTGGCCTCGAAGACGCTGTCGAAGACCGGCAGGCCGAGATGGAGCGAACCGCCCTTGCCCGGCGAGGTGCCGCCGACCATCAGCGTGCCATAGGCGATCGCCTGCTCGGAGTGGAAGGTGCCATTCTTGCCGGTGAAGCCCTGGCAGATGACCTTGGTGTTCTTGTCGATCAGGATGGACATGGTTTCTCCTCAAGCCTTCTTGATCGCGGCGACGATCTTCTGCGCGGCGTCGTCGAGGTCGTCGGCCGAAATGACGTTGAGGCCGGAGGACGAGATGATGTCCTTGCCTTCCTGGACGTTGGTGCCTTCGAGGCGCACCACCAGCGGGACCTGAAGGCCGACGGTCTTCACCGCGGCGATGACGCCGCGCGCGATGACGTCGCACTTCATGATGCCGCCAAAGATGTTGACCAGGATGCCCTTCACCTTCGGGTCGGCGGTGATGATCTTGAACGCCGCCGTAACCTTCTCCTCCGAGGCGCCGCCGCCGACGTCGAGGAAGTTGGCAGGGCTCTCGCCATAGAGCTGAATGATGTCGAGCGTCGCCATCGCGAGGCCGGCGCCATTGACCATGCAGCCGATCGTGCCGTCGAGTGCGATATAGGCAAGGTCGTACTTCGAGGCCTCGATCTCCTTCTCGTCCTCTTCCGAGGTGTCGCGCAGGGCGACGATCTCGGGGTGACGGTAGAGCGAGTTGGAATCAAACGAGATCTTGGCGTCCAGGCACTTGATCTGGCCCTGCGTCGTGATGATCAGCGGGTTGATCTCCAGCATGTCCATGTCCTTGGCCACGAACGCTGTGTAGATCTGGCTGAGAACCACGCCCGCCTGCTTGGCGAGGTCGCCCTGCAAGCCCAGGATGCGGGCCATGCTGCGCCCGTGATGCGGCATGATGCCGGTCGCGGGATCGACCGAGAAGGTCTCGATCTTCTCAGGCGTGTCATGGGCGACGGCCTCGATGTCCATGCCGCCCTCGGTCGAGATCACGAAGGCGACGCGCGAGGTCTCGCGGTCGACCAGCGCCGAGAGGTAGAACTCCTTCTCGATGTCCGAGCCGTCCTCGATATAGAGGCGGTTGACCTGCTTGCCGGCTTCGCCCGTCTGCGCCGTCACCAGCGTGTTGCCGAGCATTTCCTTGGCGTGGCTCTCGACCTCTTCGACCGACTTGGCCAGGCGCACGCCGCCCTTGGCGTCAGGTCCGAGCTCCTTGAACTTGCCCTTGCCGCGACCGCCCGCATGGATCTGCGACTTTACGACATAGAGCGGCCCGGGCAGCTTCTTGGCGGCCTCGACCGCCTCCGCCACCGTCAGGGCCGGGAAGCCGGCGGAGACGGGCGCGCCGAACTCCTTGAGGACGGCCTTGCCCTGGTATTCGTGGATGTTCATGTGCTCGGTTTCCCTGGAAACGAATGGGGTGCGGCGGGAGGCGGGCGGGACGGGCGCGCCGGTGGCGCGCCCTCACCAACCTGCCTTAGATCACGCCAGTGACGAATCGATGGCCTTGCAGGCCTCGATCAGGCCCTGCACGGACGCCACCGATTTCGACAGCATCTCCTGCTCGGCCTTGTTGAGGCGGATCTTGACGACGCGCTCGACACCCTTGGCGCCGATCACCACCGGCACGCCGAGGAACATGTCGCGCACGCCGTACTGGCCCTTGAGCGAAGCCGCCGCCGGCAGCACCCGCTTCTGGTCCTTGAGATAGCTCTCGGCCATAGCGATGGCGGACGCGGCGGGCGCATAGAAGGCCGAGCCGGTCTTGAGCAGGTTGACGATCTCGCCGCCGCCCTTGCGGGTGCGGTCGACGATGGCGTCGACGCGCTCCTGCGTCGTCCACTTCATCTTGATCAGGTCGGGCAGCGGGATGCCGGCCACGCCGGAATAGCGCACCAGCGGCACCATGTCGTCGCCATGGCCGCCGAGCACGAAGGCCGAGACGTCCTTGACCGAGACCTGGAACTCGTCGGCGAGGAAGTGGCGGAAGCGCGCCGAGTCCAGCACGCCGGCCATGCCGCAGATCATGTTGGGCTTGAGCCCTGAGAACTTCTGCAGGGCCCAGACCATCGCGTCGAGCGGGTTGGTGATGCAGATCACGAAGGCCTTGGGGGCGTAGGTCTTGATGCCCTCGCCGACCGCCTTCATCACCTTGAGGTTGATGCCGATCAGATCGTCGCGGCTCATGCCCGGCTTGCGCGGCACGCCGGCGGTGACGATGATCACGTCGGCGCCCTTGATGTCCTCATAAGAGCTCGTGCCCTTGTAGCCGGCGTCGAAGCCGTCGACCGGGGCGGATTCGGCGATGTCGAGGCCCTTGCCCTGCGGGATGCCGTCGGCGATGTCGAACAGGACGATGTCGCCGAGTTCCTTCAAGCCGGCGAGGTGGGCGAGCGTGCCACCGATCTGGCCGGCCCCGATGAGCGCGATCTTCTTGCGGGCCATTGCCTAGTCCTTTGTCCTGACGCTGCGAAATGCCGGAGAACCGGCGAAACCGTGGGTTCCTTTGGCCCAAGAGGCCCTTTTGCCGCAACCCTTGCCCGCCCGGCCCGGCAACGCCCGCGCAAGCGAACCCGGCCCGCCTTGCCTGAGGGCGCACTGAACCTTTTCAACGGCTTGGCCCGGCAGACCCCGCCACAGCCAGCAGAATGGCACGAGAATGCCGCAATTACAATTTACAAAAAATGTAATTCGTCACAGGAATTTTCAGACGATACCGCTCCCCAGCACCCGCAGCGCGACCCGGATCAGCGTCGACAGGCGAACGTCGATCGAGGCCTGCGGCACGTCGGCATCGAGCTCCAGCGCGGCAGGATGAATGAAGCGATGCGTCGCGTCGATAACGAAGGCGATCGCCCGGTCGCGGTCGCGCGGCTCGAAGCTGCCCGACGCGATGCCCTCGTCGATCACCCGCTCGAACAGGGCGCGCACCCGGGCCCGGTTGCGCCGGCTGATGGCGTGGCGCTTCGCGGCCGCCTGCGACAGAGCCGCGAAAAGATGCGGCTCCTCCGTCAGCAGGTCGCGATTGGCCTTGGCGAGCGCCAGGATCAGCCGCTCCAGCTTGTCGTCGGCGGGGTCGGGCCCATCGGCGATGTCGGCGAGGCGCCGCTCCGTCGCCTTCAGCCAGACGTCGACGACGGCGTCGACCAGCGCCGCGCGCGAGGGGAAGTAGCGATAGACATTGGCATGGGTCATGCCCGCCTCTTCGGCGACCGCGACCACGGTGAAGCGCTTCAGGCCGAACTGGCGCAGATGCTCGCTCGCGACCGTCAGGATACGGGTCTCGCTCGGCTCGCGCATCGACATCGCTTTTACGTCTCCACCAGCCCGCCGCTGTCGCCCGAGGCCGCCGAATCGGCCCGGCCATGCGGCAGGCCGAGGTAATCGTCGGAGCGCATCTCGATCAGCCGCGACACCGTCCGGTCGAACTCGAACGCCTCGCGGCCGGATTTCGCCCGGTACAATTCATGCGGCTCGGCCCCGGCCGAGGCAACCAGCTTCACATGATGCTCGTAGAGCGTGTCGATCAGGATGATGAAGCGCTTGGTCTCGTTGCGCTGCTCGTCGGCGAGCACCGGAATGTCGTCCAGCACCAGCGTATGGAAGCGCTGCGCCAGCGCGATGAAATCGGACGCGCCATAGGCCTTGCTGCAGAGCTCAGTGAAATCAGCCCGCGCCACGCCGCCCGCCGCCTGCGGAATGACGAGCTCGTGGCCCTTGACGTCGATCACCAGCCGCTGCCCCCGCGCTGCGCCCGAGAGCTTGCGGAACGCGTCGTCCAGCGCGGCTTGCGCCGCCGCATCGGCCGGCACGCGATAGACCGGCGCGCCGCCGAGCTTCTCCAGCCGGAAATCGGTGCGCGCCTCGAGCTTGAGAACATCGACCTTTTCGCTCAGCAGCGCGACGAAGGGCAGGAACAGCGAGCGGTTCAGCCCGCCCTCATAGAGCCGCGACGGCTCGACATTCGAGGTCGCGACCACGACGACGCCTGCGGCGAACAAGGCCGTGAACAGCCGCCCGAGGATCATCGCATCGGCGATGTCGGTCACCGTGAACTCGTCGAAGCAGAGCAGGCTCGCCTCTTCGGCGAGGTCCGCAGCGATCGGCGCGATCGGATCGGGCTCCTTGACCTCGCCCGCCTTGAGGCGCTGGCGATAGGCGTGGATGCGGCCATGCACATCGGCGAGGAATTCGTGGAAATGCACGCGCCGGCGCTTGGGCACCGCGACGGACTCGTAGAACAAATCCATCAGCATGGTCTTGCCGCGGCCGACCGAGCCCCAGATGTAGAGCCCCCTGGGAGCATCCTTCGCCTCGGTCTTCTTGCCGAAGAGCCAGCCCAGCGCGCTGCTCTTGCGCGCCAGCCGCCGCGCTGCCAGCGTCTCGGCGAGAGCCGCCAGCCGCTTCACCACGACGACCTGGGCCGGGTCGCGCTCGATCGCCCCGGATTCGACCAGGGCGGCATAGCGTTGGGAAAGCGTGGCGGTCATGGCAGGTCTTCGGGCGGGCGCTCGGAACCTCCCGGTTACGGCAGGCCCGCCGGCCCGGCAAGTGCGATGCGCCGACCGCGCTCGTCCGGCCGCTCAGGCCGCCGCCAGCCGCGCGCGCGGGTTGCGCTTGCGGAAGCGCCGCCGCGCCCAGATCACCAGGCCCGTGCCCCACAGCCCCGCCAGCACCAGCGAGAGCGCGAGATTGAGCCCGCTGCCCCAGAGCGCATGCCAGTTGCCCTCATGCAGCGCGCGCGGCCAGTTCATCGGCGGCGTCTGGAGCCCTTCGCGCGTCACCACGACGCCGGTCAGCCGGTTGTCGACATAGACCCGCGCCAGCAGCCGGCCGCCGCGCACCCGCAGCGAGGTCAGTTCGGCGAGGTCGTGCGCGCGGGCGACGAGCGGGATCGCCTCCGCCAGCGGCAGCCGCGCCGGCCGCGCCCCGCCGCCCGACGGAGCCGCCGGCGTGAGGCTGATGCCGAAGGCGATGGCGAGCCCGGTGAGCGGCGACAGCACGATCAGCGGCACGAACACCCAGGCGGAAACCTTGTGCCAGCCGCCCAGCGTGTTGCGGAAGCGCGGCCAGCCCATCAGCACGCCCAGCAGCGCCAGCACCAGCATGGCGATGGTCGAGGCGGTGACGAGCCAGCCGAGATCGAGCAGCAGCCGCTCATGCAGCTGCCGTGCGGTCCCGAACCACTCGGCCCAGCCCGGCTCGTCGATCTCTTCGCCGCTGCGCAGGCTGACATCGACCGAGCCCTTCGGCCCGACCCCGTTCAGCGTCATCAGCTGGTCATAGGTGCGGATCGTCAGCCCGGTCGCCTTGCCCTGCGGATCGAACTTTTTCAGCGCCGCCAGCACCGAGGCTTCTGTCACCGGCGCCGCGGGCCGCGTGCGCTGCGCCAGCGGTTCAAGCGAGAGCACGAGGCCGCTCAGGATCAGCGCGATCAGCGGCAGGGCGAAGACGAGCGTGATCCAGCGGTGGAACCGCAGCCAATAGGGCTTGAGCATCATCGGGATGAACTTTCGGAACGCAGCATCGCCCTGGAACCGCTCTAAGGTGAGCCGCCCCCCTACCGCAAGCCGCAGGCCCTCGCCCTGCGCTGGATCAAACCCGCACCCTGGCGAGATGCACCGAAAGCCCCGGCCGGCCGGTCGCCGCGGGGTTTTCGGGTTCTGAGACTGCGTATCCAAGGGGATGCGCGGGACGAGATGGCGTCGCAGTCGACGGCTGCGTGCCGATGTCGATGTCGATTGTCTGTGTCGAAGCAGCGCCAAAAGCCGCCGCCCCGTCCCGCACGCGGGTGTTTGATGCCGCCAGATCGCCTTCTGGTTATCCGTGCCACAGGTCGCGCGGCCTGACTCACCCGCGCGATGGCGATCTGCGCCTCCGCCATCCTCGGCCCGCAACGGCGTCAGACGACGAAACCCGCAACTCCACCCGGCCGCACGATGCCTCGCGACAGCCCCCTTGGTCGGGCGGAGCGAGGGGAGAATAGACATGGGTTTGGGGCGCGGGGATAAGATTTCCGCAGGAACCGCGACGCCTCTTCCCTTCTCCCGGATGGGAGAAGGTGGCGCGGAGCGCCGGATGAGGGCCTGCCGTTGTAGTAATCAGGAGCCACGGCTCCGTCGCGCCCTGGCGATCAGCGGCAGGCCCTCATCCCTGCCCTTCTCCCATCCGGGAGAAGGGTTCCCCGCGCCCTCCCGGCTAGGACCGGAACCCCGTCGGAAGAACCCACTCCCGGAGGGAGAGGGCAGAGTGAGGGGAAGGACGTTGTCCGCATGGGGCGAGCCCTCACCGCCGCATGCGGTCGGCTCGGCGTTTCGCTGGGCAAGGGGCCGACACCTCATCCCTGCCCCTCTCCTTACAGGAGAAGGGTTCTTCCAGCGCCCCTCGTCGTTGCCGTCATGCTCGTCCCTGTGGCGAGCATCCACGTCTTACTCAGGGATCTCGACCAAGGCAGACGTGGATGCTCGGGATAAGCCCGACCATGACGGAGAAGGCGCGGAAACCTCTTCCCTTTTCCCATGGAGTAGGGTTTCGGGAGGGCGCATGGAACCTCAGCTCGCAGCAGGCCGCGCAGAAGCTCAGCTGATCGGCGCCGCTCAAATTACATTCTCAACAAGGGGGGCTATTTCGCCTATTTCGGGAAATTAGAACTTTTCCTATACGCAGCCTTACTTTGGGATCTATTTGGGATTCGCTCTATTAAGTCAGATTTTATCATTTCTTTAAAAATAGTCTTAACTTTATTCTCGGATCCAATAAAACAAATTTCCCTAGCTATTCGATTATAAATCTCTTCGTTTGATTTGAGATATTCAATAATTAGTTGCTGTGGCGCGGCCAGTTTTTCATGCCTAAGCAACACAAGGAGGCCATTCTCTTTTAATTCTACAATTGGATCTTTTAGTTTGAGTTTCCGCATCGCCTCGAACGCCGTATTAAGACCCTCGCCGACGTCTTTATTTGGTGGGTTTTTGAATTTATTAAGTAATCTGACTATTTTTGGATTTCGAGCAAACCGTTCATCCAAGATATTTTTTGTTGTTACGTGACCAGCCAAAGTGCCAGGGCTTTGAACTTCAATTCTATTATCAAAAATACGGACATGTATGTCATCGTTGATGCTGTAATCCCGATGAATGACAGCATTTGTTATAATTTCATGAATGGCTTCAGTAGGATACTCCAATTTTGACAATACGCCAGCGTCCGCGATTGGAATTCCTTCAATTATCTCTCTAATTTTTTCGACAGATTTATATATCATATTATAAGCGTTGCCTTCGATGGAAATCGGATCAAAGGCTAATGTTTCTCGAGTTCCAGATAGCTCGTTCGTCTTATATCGATATATTTTAATTGCGCCTTTTAGGTATTTCAATCTGAGGCTCATCGCTGAACAATATAGCGCCAGCCACACTTGGTCTTCCGTCAACGATAAGTTTTTGCTTTTTAAGCCAATCGGCACTTGTTGAGGTCGGAACGACGTCAGCCATGAATAATTTTATTGCGTCTGACTCAGAAATAAATTCAATCTCATTGTTTACTAGATGATCTTCAAAAGAGTGAATTCCTTTGTTCAAGTTAAGTCGTGTAATTTGTTCATTAGTTATTTGTGGCAATGATTGGGCGCCGCGGCGTAAGTAGGCGATTCCATCGGAGGCTTTTCTTACATCAGGCGTTTTATCGACTTCAATGAATAAAATGAGACCCTTCATTTTCTGATGATGAAGGAAGCTTACACGAAAACTATTCCCTATCGGAAAAAATTGTTCAACTACCTGAATATGAGCGTTTGCCGATTCTTCATCTACGAAACCATCCCAATTTAGACGGCCGTTATTCTCAGAGACACCAACAAAAATATCGCCCCCATCCGCGTTTGCTAGTGCGGATATCGTTTTAGTGAGTTTCGCAGGCTGGATTTCTTTTGCCTTGAAGTCGCAGAAATGGCCTTCCGTCCTAAGCAAAATCTTCTGAACGTGCTCAGATGCAACATCAAATTTCTGGACGGCCATATGATGCTCTCAGTCAAAACAGACGACGAATAATACGCTAACAGCATTATGGCGATAAGCTAGAGGCGACCTACCTCCGCCCCCTCCGTTTTGTCACCCCCTCYCCAGCCCCCTTCGGCCGCGACTCCGTCCGTGGCCGCATCTCATCCAGCGTCGGCACGCAAAGCACGAGGAACCCCTCTCCTGTAAGGAGAGGGGCAGGGGAGAGGTGACGGCCATCGGACCAGTGGAGCGCTGACCTCACCGCCGCCGACGGCGTC
>NNBV01004670.1_pt1 | contig 125211 bp, 119 predicted proteins | sample 1173771 | NCBI WGS metagenome assembly NNBV01 (sample SAMN07173938, study PRJNA388173) | plant metagenome | isolation source: symbiotic tissue sample KVS11 | place: Norway: Troms, Kvaloya island | reverse complement strand
GAAGCTCGTGGGCTCGGACATGTGTATAAGAGCCARGSGCMAKATCCGCGCCCAATGACCCGCCTTGCGCCACCGGTTGAAGCGGTTCACGCAGGTCGTGTGCGGCCCATAGCGCGACGGAATGTCGGCCCAAGGGGCCCCCGTCCGCAGCCGCCAGAAAATCCCGTTCAACACCCGCCGGTCATCGACCCGAGGCACCCCGCGAACCTTCGTCGGCAACAACGGCTCGATCACCGACCACTCGAAATCCGACAAATCGAAACGCGCCATCATCAGTCTCCCTTCGCAGCAAGACTGAATCACAAATCACGCCCAATGGGAATCCTGTTTATGGGTATGTGACCTAGGCCGAAGCCGAGCCCGCTGCGCGCGCGGGTGAACCGCAAAGCGAATCTGCGTCGCGGGCGGAAAGGTTGACTTTCCGCCCGCGATCCGCTTTGGGCGCGCGTCGCGGATTTTCCCTGCGAGGACCGGGCTACCAGAGGGCGCCATCAAGATAACTTTGATGGACCCGCTACACGGGCCCCTTACGAACGAAGGAACACACCATGCGTCACGGCATGAAAGGCCGCAAGCTTCAGCGCAAGACCGGCCACCGCCACGCGCTGCTCCGCAATCTGGCGGCCGCGCTGGTCAAGCACGAGCAGATCACCACCACCACCCCCAAGGCGAAGGAGCTGCGCCCCTACGTCGAAAAGCTGATCACGCTCGCCAAGCGCGGCGGGCTTTCGAACCGCCGTCTGGCCATGAGCCGGCTGGGCGACGAGACTCAGCTCAAGAAGCTCTTCGAGGTCCTCGCCGAGCGCTATGCGGACCGCGAGGGCGGTTACACCCGAATCGTCAAGGCGGGCTACCGCGCCAGCGATGCCGCGCCGATCGCGGTGATCGAGCTGGTTGACCGCGATCTCGACGCCAAGGGCCAGGATTCGGGCCCCGTCATGGTCGACGACGAGGACGAGCTCGAGGCGGCTTGATTGCCGAAATCCGCGTTTTCGCAAAAGGCCGAGAAGGGTCGGATGGGCCACCGTCCGGCCCTTTCCTTTGGGACGGCCATCCCGTAGGTTCCCCGGCATAACACCAGCTTACGCACCGGGAGACCCCATCGATGCTACGCCTTGTCGCCGCCGCCTCGCTGCTTGCCTACGCCCCGGGCGCCGGCGCGCAGACGGTGGTTTACGCGCAGACCCCCGCCGCCCGTTCCGGACCCGCCGACCACGCCGCCATGACGACCCCAGCCTATCCCCCAACCCGCCGCGGCGACGTGGTCGACAGCGCATTCGGCGAAACGGTCGCCGATCCCTATCGCTGGCTCGAGAACGACGTCCGCACCGACAAGGAGGTTGCCGCCTGGGTCGAGGCGCAGAACAAGGTGACGCAGGCGCATCTTGCCGCGCTGCCCGGCAAGGCGTGGTTCAAGGACCGCATCGCCAAGCTGATGGATTACGAGCGCTTCGGCATTCCGCAGAAGGCGGGCAACCGCTATTTCTACACCTACAATCCCGGGCTCCTCAACCAGCCGCAGCTGTTCGTGCGCGAGGGCTGGAACGGACCGGGCCGCCTGCTGATCGATCCCAACAGCTGGGCCAAGGATGGCGCGACCGCGCTTTCGGGCTACGATCCCTCGAACAGCGGCAAATATCTGACCTACGAAATCCAGGACGGCGGCACCGACTGGCGGATCATCAAGGTGATGGACGTCGCCACCGGAAAGGTGATGGACGACGAGCTGCGCTGGGCCAAATACGGCGGCGGTGTCCAGTGGCTGGGAGACGAGGGCTTCTTCTACTCGCGCTTCCCCGCCACCGGCGACAAGCCCGATTACCAGTCGCTCGCTTTCAACCAGGCGGTCTATTACCACCGGCTGGGCACCCCCCAGAGCGCCGACGTCCTCGTGTTCTCGACCCCGGCGAACAAGGAATACGGCCACTTCATCACCGTCTCCAGCGACGAGAAATGGGCCGCGATCGTAAGCTCGGTCGGCACCGATTCGCGCTACGAGATCCACACCATCGATCTGACGAAAGGCTCGCCCGCCAGGGGGTGGCAGGTGAGGAAGCTGGTGTCGGGCTTCGAGAACGCCTGGAACCTGATCGATACCGTGGGCAGCACCGCCTATTTCACCACCAACAAAGATGCGCCGCGCTATCGCGTCGTCAAGCTCGACCTCGCCGCGCCCAAGCCGGTCTGGACCACGGTGGTGGCGGAGACCGAGCAGCCGATCGACGGCGCGTCGATCGTGGGCGACAAGCTGGTGCTCACCTATCTCAAGGACGCAACCACGCGCGCGGCGGTCTATACTCTCGGCGGCAAGCCGTTGAACGACATCACGCTCGGCGAGCTCGGCACCGCCGGCGGCTTCAACGGCAAGCCCGGCGACAGCGAGACCTTCTATGCCTTCACCAGCTTCACTCGCCCGAGCACGATCTACCGCCTCGATCTGGCGAGCGGGACGACCCAGGTTTTCGCCGAGCCGAAGCTGACCTTCGATCCCGAGCGGTTCGAGACCAGGCAGGTGTTCTACACCTCCAGGGATGGTACCCGGATCCCGATGTTCATCACGCGCCGGAAAGGCCAGACCGGCCCCGGGCCGACGCTGCTCTATGGCTATGGCGGCTTCGATGTCTCGCTGACGCCGAGCTTCGCGGCGGGCCGGCTCGCCTGGCTCGAGGCGGGCGGCACCTATGCGCTGGCAAACCTGCGCGGCGGCGGCGAATACGGCAAGGCGTGGCACGATGCGGGGCGGCTCGCCAACAAGCAGAACGTGTTCGACGATTTCGCCTGGGCGGGCAAATATCTGAAAGCCAACGGCTATACCACGCCCAAGGGTCTTGCGATCCAGGGTGGATCGAACGGGGGGCTGCTGGTCGGCGCGGTGGTCAATCAGCATCCCGATCTGGTCGATGCGGCCAACGCCGATGTCGGCGTGATGGACATGCTGCGCTTCGATCAGTGGACCGCGGGCCGCTATTGGGTGGACGATTACGGTTATCCCAGCAAGGAAGCCGATTGGCGCGTGCTGCGCAGCTATTCCCCCTATCACAACATCAAGCCGGGGGTGGCTTATCCGCCGGTGCTGGTCACCACCGCCGATACCGACGACCGCGTGGTCCCCGGGCACAGCTTCAAATACACCGCCGCGCTGCAGGCCGCGGACCCTGGGGGCGCTCCGCACCTGATCCGGATCGAGACCCGCGCCGGGCACGGCAGCGGCAAACCGACCGACAAGATCATCGAGCAGACCTCGGATGTTCTCGCGTTCCTGGGTTATCACACCGGGCTTGGGGTGCCGCCAACGCAATAGCGGCGGGCGATCCCTCGGCGCCGGCCGCCCGAATCTGTTCAGATACGAGATGATTTTGCTGAACAGATGCTGTCGGAGCAATTCAGTCTCCGCGCAGGCCGAATCGCCTATCCCTCGTGATGCGCCGGTCAGTTCCGTCCGGCCTTACACGAGGATCGACTCATGACCACCATCACCAAAGCCCTCGTCGGAGCCGTCGCGGCAGGCGCGATGGCGATGGTACCGATTACGGGCGCGGTCGCTCGGGACCGCTACGACCGCGGCCGCGGGATCAGTGCGGGCGACATCATCGCCGGCGCCGTGGTGCTTGGCGGAATCGCCGCCGTCGCCGGCTCGCTCGGCCGCGGCGGCTATGGCGGCCGCTATGATGACCGCTATTACCGCAATGACGGTTACGGCTATGACAACGGCAATCCGCGCGCCGCAATCGAGCGCTGCGTTAATGCCGCGCGCCAGGACGCGCGCAGCCGCGGTTACGGCTTCGCCGAGGTGACGCAGGTCCGCGATGTCAACGACACCCGCTATGGCTGGAAAATCAAGGGCACGCTCATGGTCGACGGAAACCGCGGCTATTACGACCGCGGCGGCTATTACGACCGGGGCGGCAATAACGGCTATTACGGCAATGGGCGCTACGGCGGCCGATACGACGATCGGGCCGGCTATGGCTATCGCCAGGACAGCGGCAGCTTCACCTGCTGGACCGAAGGTGGCCGGGTGAGCCGGATCGATTACAGCGGCATCCGCGGACTGTAATCGCCCGGCCGTGCTACCCGCGGCGCCGCGCCGCGCAATCCCGCTCCCGGGCGCAGAGCACTCCGGTTCGCGTCATCGTCTCGCGGTTCAGCCTCCATGCAGGCTGGACCGCGTAGCCGCGAGCGATTGAAATCGTTCGCTGGGTGGGGCGGACCGACCGGGGATCGTGCCATGCTGATCAGACTTCTCGCCGCGCCCGCCGTGCTTGCCGCGGCATCGCTTGCCGCCATGCCGGCCGAGGCGGCCATTCTCTCCGTCGCTCGCGCGGCGCCCGTCGAAGCGGCAAGCCATTACGGGCCCTATGTGGGCGTCGGCAGCGGCTGGGGGTGGGGTGGCGGATACCGCGAGCGCCACCATCGCCGCGGGAGCGCCGCTGGCGACATCCTGACCGGGGTGCTCATCCTGGGCACCATTGCCGCGGTGGCCAGCGCGGCCAACAAGGCGCGCGACCGGCGCTCCTATCCCGAGCGGTATCCCTATCCCGAGAGGCGCGGGGACTATCGCCCCAATGGGCCCCAGGGTCTCGAGGGGGCAGCCGATCTGTGTCTTCGCGAAGTCGAACGCAACGCCCGCGCGCGCGAGGTCACACGGGTCGAGCGCAGCGCGCGCGGCTGGCTGGTCACCGGCGCGATGGCCGACGGCAGCGGCTTTACCTGCTCGATCGGTGCGGACGGGCGGATCGAGGGGATCGATGTCGGGGGCCGCGCGCGGACCTATGGCGAGGCGGATCGTCAGTATGATGATAACCGCTATCGCTCGGCGCGCGCCGCAACCGAGGCCGGACCAGAAGCGCGCGCCGATGCGCAGCCCGCTTACCCCGGGGGGCCGCTGCCCGGTGACGATCTCGCCCCGGCTGCGCCCGAGTCCTGACCCGAAACGACCTCAGTCCCGTCACAGCCTTCCGAGCGCCGATAGCCGGGCAGCGCCAGCCGCCAGCGGATCGCCGCAGCGCGCAGGGCAAAGCCGGCCGCCGCGGCGCCGATCCAGACCGCTTCTCGCGGCAGCCCTGCGGCATCGCCCGCGACGCACAGCGCCGCCGAGAGCGCGGCGGCAGTCACGTAGAGCTCGGGGCGCATGATGATCGAAGGCTTGCCCGCGATCACATCGCGCACGATCCCGCCCACGCATCCGGTCACCACGCCCATCACGAAAGCGGGGACGGGCGGGACGCCGTAGCTCAGCGCCTTGGCGCTGCCGAGCACGGCATAGGCGGTCAGCCCCAGCGCATCGGCATAGTCGAGCAGCGAACCCTGCCACCAGCGGATCGGCGTGATCCACACCAGCACCGCCACCCCCAGGCATACGCCGGCGACCCAGCCATCGTGGATCCAGAACACCGGCGCCCCGATCAGCAGATCGCGCACGCTGCCCCCGCCCACGCCGGTCAGCAGCGCGAAGAACGCCATGGTCACGAAGGTCTGCCGCGCCCGCGCCGCCGCGAGCGCACCGGTGAGCGCGAACACCGCCACGCCGGCAAGATCGAGCCAGTCAAGGAGCGGGGTGGGGATGAGCGTGGTCATTGGTGGGTGCGATCGAGCCTGCGCGGAGCACGCGGGCGGGCCTTGCGCCGGCGGAACAGCAGCACCGTGCCGAGCAGGGAACTCGCCGAGGCGAGCGCGGCGAAAAGGATCAGCATCGGATGGTGCGTATCTTCGCGGGTCTGGAGGTCCATGATGTGCAGGCCCCAGAAGAAATCGTAGATTCGCCACCACCTGGTCCGCACCGCCGCGATCTCGCCACTGTCGCGCGCCACATAGACCCGCGTACCGTCCCCCAGCGTCACTTGCCAGGCGGCGACCGGGCGGCGGAAATCGAGCGGCGGGGTCTGCGGGTCGGTCAGCGCGACCGAGGCGACATCGTCCCCGCCCACGATCCGCTCGGCGACCAGGAGGCGCGCTTCGACATCGCTCAAGGGAGCGAGCCTGCGCCCCTGCGCGTCGTAGCGCTCGATGCGCTTGTCGGCGTAGCTCAACCGAGTGATCACGCGCCCGCCCTCCACTTGCGTGGCGACGGCGACCACCGGCCGCGCGCGATCCGCGGGCAGGCGGACCGAGATGTCGGTGCCCGCGGGCAGCGCGGCGGGCGCGAGGGCGCGCCGCAAATGCTCGCCGCGGACCTCGTCGTTGGACTTCGCCACCATCACCAGCCCGCTCAGCGACCACAGGACCAGCGGCACTCCGGTGAGCCAGCCCAGCCAGATGTGCCAGCGCGCAAACCCCCGCATGTTAGCCATGGCGCGTCTCAACCATGGAGAATTCGGCCGATCGCCCCGGCCGCGGCAATGCAATCGTAATCGCTCCACCGCGGACCGATCACCTGCATCCCGCAGGGCAGGCCCCCGCTCTCGCCCACCGGCAACACGGTCGAGGGGAGGCCCGGATATGTCGCGAGACCCGCCCAGGCGAGCGTGTCGGCAAATGCGCTGTCGCGTCCGTTGATCGCGATCCGCCGGTCGCGCAGCGGTGTCGTGTCGTGCGCAAAGGCCAGGAAGGCGAGCGGGGGGGCCAGCACGAAATCGTAGTCTTCGAACAGCGCCTCCCACGCGTATTCGTTCTGGGCCTGCCGGTCGAGAAGCCCGAACCAGTCCGCCACCGCCAGCGACTGGCCGCCCGGGCCGGGCGCGCCCCGCGCCATCGCGACATTGAGCAGCTTCAGATACTCGGCATGCTGCCGCGCAATATCGGGCAGGAGGTGACTGGCACGCTCGACCGTCGCGCCGGCCTTGTCGAGCTCGGCCAGCGCGGCTTCGATGGGGCCGCGCACTGCGGCGTCAACCTCGCTCGCCGGGTGCTCGAGCACGGCGAGGAAGCGCATCGCCGCCAGCGGCTTGTCGCGGCGCGGCAGCGGGAGGTCGGCGGTTACTTCGAGCAGGGCAGCCAGATCCGCGGCGTCGCGCGCCAGCGGGCCGACCACGCTCAGCGGTCCGTCGTGGAGGTCCGCGCCGCCGGCCATCGGATGGGCATGACCGCGCCGGCTGACCAGCCCGAAGCTGGTCTTGTGGCCCCATACGCCGTTGAAATGCGCCGGGTTGCGGATCGAGGAGCCGATGTCGCTGCCGTATTCGCACGGCACCATTCCGCTCGCGACCGCCGCCGCGCCGCCGCCGGACGATCCGCCCGCCACTCGGTCGTGATCGTGGGGATTGTGGGTGCGGCCATAGAGCGGATTGTCGCTTTGCAGATCGGCCAGGTCGGGCGGGACATTGGTCTTGCCCAGGATGATCGCGCCCGCCGTCTTCAGGCGCCGCACCACCTCGCTGTCCCTCTGCGCGACATTGTCGCGATAGCGGACATGGCCCCAGGTTGTGGGAAGACCCGCGACGTCGAAGCTCTCCTTGACCGTCATCGGGACGCCGAACAGCGGCTGGTCGGGACCAGGGGCAGTCCCCAGCGCCCGCGCCGCCGCGATCGCGCGGTCGAAATCGGTCACCACCACCGCATTGATGCGGGCATCGAGATGCTCGATCCGCGCGATTGCCAGCTCGACCGCGGCCAGGGGTGTGCATTCGCCCGCGCGGATGGCTGCGGCCGTCGCCAGGGCCCCGGGCCGGTCGGTCAATATTGGATACGCCATGCGCGCCAGCTCCGTCTCAGCGCGCCGGCATAGCCGATAGCCGGGCCCGCGCCATAGCCGGCAAAGCCGCCCCGCGCGCGCCGGGGAAAAATGGTCGGGGAGACAGGATTCGAACCTGCGACATCTTGCTCCCAAAGCAAGCGCGCTACCGGGCTGCGCCACTCCCCGACATACTTTCCTTCGGGCCTACCGCCTTGCGGCTGCGTGAGGCTTTTTCCTCGCGCCTACCGCCTTGCGGCTGCGTGAGGCCGGGCAGCGCCTTAGCTGCGCGCCTCGCCGTGGGCAATGCTGGCGCGCAACCGGTGGGCCCGGCAGGATTCGAACCCGCGACCTAGCCGTTATGAGCGGCCAGCTCTAACCGCTGAGCTACAGGCCCGCCGGTTGCGCGCCGGTCTCCGGTCAAGGCACACCCTTGAGCGCGCCTGGACCCGAGCATGCGGGCGCCTAGCGGGCGCGCGGCGATTGGGCAAGCGGCGCCGGTGCGGGCGTGTCGGGGGTTTCCACCGCGGCGCGGTCGGGCCGGTGCTCGGGCGCGCGCTGTGCTTCGCCCAGGGGCAAAGTGAGGATCATGCTCGCCAGGCCCTCGCGCACCAGATCGCCCCCCGCTGCGCGCGCCTCCGCCCGCGCCAGGCGAAGCGCGAAGCCGGCGCCCAGGAGACCGATCCCCAGCGCCCCGCCGACAGGGTGGATTTCGCCCGAAAACACGTCCTCGGCATGGGCCAGGGCGGCCGGCAGCCGGGCCGCCAACCGAAGATTTGCGCCTGCTGCATCGAGCGTGAGCCTCATTCTCTCGCCCGCCGCGATCGCCGAGGCGAGCGTGCCGAGGAAGCGCCAGGCGATGGTCTCGGCGCTTTCAGAGGCGAGCGGAACCGTCGCGCTGTGAAGCGCGAAATTCGCCTCGATCCGCGAAACCCGCGGTGACAGCACGGTCTGAAGCTGCGCCACCTGGCGGCGGGCGATGGCGGCAAAGTCGCTCGAGCCCTCGGGCAGCTCCTCGATTCCCGCTTCGAGGCGGGCGAGGCGCTCGATCTCGGCAAAGCCCGCCAGCATCCGCGCGGCATCGCCGGCAATTCCCGCCGCGAGCGCACGGTATTCGTGCGGCACGGGCCCCACGGTCTGCTGCTGGATCACTTCCGCGAAGCCTTGAATCGCGGTAACGGGCGTGCGCAGCTCGTGGAGCAATTGCCGGACCCGGTCCGCCGCGCGCGCGGCACGCGCATCGCCGGGCGGGGCGGGGGGACGGCGGAAACGTCCGACATAGCCCGTGAACCGCGCGCTGCGAGGCGCAAAGCGCGGCGCGGCATCGACGAGCCATTGCCCCGCGATCGCTTCTGCGCCCCCAAGCTCCTGCACCACGCCCGTCATCGGGCGGCGCCGCCCGAACGGCACCGCGAAGCCGGAGGGGGAGCCGGGTGGGGCGAGCATGGTGCCCACGACCAGCGGGGCGGCGGCGCCTTGGGCCCAGTCGATGCGACCCGTCTCCTCGGTGGTGAACAGAAATGCGTCCACCGCGGCCCTGGCGGGGCGTTCTTCGGCCGCCTCGCCGCCCAGCGGCAGGCGAGGCGCCTCGGGCCCGGCCTCGCGGCTCCGTTCCTGGCGCGCGCGTTGAAACGCCTCGATCCGGCGGACCAGTGCTCCGAGATTGGCGCTGTCCGGCGGCATCGCTGTCTTCGCGGGCCGATCGCTGGCGGGCGCCGCCTTGTCGTTCGGCAGGTCCAGAACATAGTCACCTTCGGCGTAGCGGCCGAGATCGAGCACCGCAGTCTCGCCGGCGCGCGCGGGCGCGGAGGCATCCGGCGCCGGCGCTCTTGCAGCTTCCATCGATACGGGTTCGGGCAGGATCCGGTCGTGCACTCCCAAGCGGTCAAGCAGGTTTTGCGCCTGGGGCGGCAGGTTGCGGCGATGACGCAGCAGGCCGCGCGCGCCGATCGGTAGCTGGGGGATCAACGCCAGCCACTGCCCGTCGGACAGCGCGGCGCGCGACAGCGCGGCAAGCGCGACGCGCGGCTCGCCGCCGGCGAACCAGGCCAGCAGGCGCGGATTGCGGATACGCGGGCTGCATTCGCCGGCGAGGCGCTCGCGCTGGGCGGCCGGGATCATCGGCCGCAGAGCATCGAGCCGGCGATAGGCTGCCCGCGTCAGGCTGCTTTCGCGGCCACCGTCCTGTTCGCCCAGGAGGTCGAGAAGTTGCCGGAACTGGACGCGCGCCGCCCGCTCGCCCGCGGCGCGGTGCTGCAGCACGGTGGCGAGGCGATCGTCGAAATGCATGCGTATCCTGCGGAGCGCCGCGGTGACGGCCATGGAAGCCAGGGCGGGTGTCGCTCGCTCCCTCCCTCTCAAGCCAATTAGGCCATCGCGCGCCAGCCCGCCCAAAAGTTTTCCCCCGCGTTGCAAACCGGGACGGGCACTGGCATGAAAATGAAATTATCGAAGGTGCGGGCCGTTGCGTGCCAAGGCCTGCGCCGCGTTGTTTGCCGGGCGGAAATCCGGCGCCGCCTGAAAGCTGGCAGATACAGGGGCCGATGCCGTGGCAAATCTCGACCAGATCGATCGTCAGCTTCTCACCGAGCTTCAGGACGAAGGGCGGATCACCAATGTCGAGCTGGCACAGCGCGTCGGGCTGACCGCGCCGCCGTGCCTGCGGCGGGTCCGTGCTTTGGAAGAGGGCGGGATCATTCGCGGCTATCATGCCGAGCTCGACGCCTCGAAGCTCGGCTTTACCATCACCGTCTTCGCGATGGTGAGCCTTAAGAGCCAGGCCGAGGATTCGCTCCGCGCCTTTGAAGCGGCGATGCGCGAGTTGCCCGAGGTGCGCGAGGTCCACATGCTCAACGGCGAGATAGACTTCATCCTCAAGATCGTGAGCCGCGACTTGCAGAGCTTCCAGGAATTCCTGACCAGCAAGCTCACGCCGGCGCCCAACGTGGCGAGCGTCAAGACCTCGCTGACGATCCGGACCAGCAAATACGAGCCCGGGGTTCCGCTGGCCGTCTGACTTCGACCGCCCCGCAAGAGCCGTCGGCGCGTCCTAGCGCAGGAAGTCCGCCACCGTCCGCGGGCGGCCGGTCTGGGCGCGGGCGGGGTAGAGCTGCTCGTAGGCGGCCGCGTTCTCGAGCACGCGCTGGACGTAGTTCTTGGTCTCGTACACCGGGATCCGCTCGAGCCAGTCGATCCAGTCGACCGCACCGGTGCGCGGATCGCCGTTGGCGCGCAGCCATTTGTTCACGTTGCCCGGACCCGCGTTATAGGCCGCCACTGCGAGCGGGTAGCTGCCGCCGTAATAATCCATCATGCGCGAGAAGTAGCCGTCGCCGAGCCGGATGTTGGTGTCCATCGAGCCGATCAGATCGGCGGACATATAGCTGATCCCCATCTTCCCCGCCTGCTCGCGCGCGGTGCCGGGCATCAGCTGCATCAGCCCGCGGGCGCCGGCGTGGCTGATGGCGTTTTCGGCGAACTGGCTTTCCTGGCGCGCGATGGCGTGGACGAAGGTCCAGTCGGTGCCGGCCGGCGCGGGCACCACCGGATAGCCCTGAGAGACGTAGTGGCCCAGCCCGTTGGTCCCCGCGGCATCGGCAAGGATCACCGCCAGATCGCGGCGGCCGATCTCGCGCGCGAGCGCGGAGACCATGGCGTGCTGCTCTGCCGTTTCGGCCTGATCGGCGAGCTCCCTGTAGAACTGCACGCCGGTCCGCCACGGGGCTCCGCGCGCCACCTCGCGAACCGCGCGCACCAGCGTGCTGTTGTCGAACAGCGCCTGCTGCGCCGGACCCGGCTGGGCCGTGGTGCCGACGGCGAAGCTCGGCTGGGGCTGCCCCAGCTCCTTCAGTGCAAGCTGGCCGTAGAAGCGGTCGGGATAGGCGGCGGCCATCGCGTAATAGCGCTCGGCGCCGGCGCGGTCCCCCCCGCGCGCGGCGGCGCGGCCCGCCCAGTAGAACCCCTTGGAGCGCGTCTGCGTGGTCTGCGCCGCCGCGCCATAGCGGTGGAACAGCGGCGCGGCGCGGCGGCCGTCGCCCAGTTCCCACAACGCCTTGGTCCCGCCCAGCCACATCAGCGAGGTGTAATCGTCGCGCAGGCGGAAGCTCTTGGCGGTCAGGTCCGCTCCCGATGCGAACAGATCCTCGGCCGAGGCGGCAATGCGCGCGGCGAAATCGGCGCCCGCCCCGCGCGCGGCGCGCAAAAGCTCGCCGACCATGGCTGCCTGGTCGAATGGGAGCGCGGCGGCGCGCGGCCGGTTGGCGAGCGTCGCAATGGCGCCGGGCAGATTGCCGCGGGTGCGGTGATAGCGCGCCAGATTGTAGACATAGCCCGGATCGCTGAGCGCGCCTGGCGGGACGATCAGCCCGGCGCTCTCGGGAAGCTGGCCCTGCACGAGCGCCAGCCGGGCCATTCCCACCTCGCGGGCGGAGCCCGTGAGGCGCAGGATTTGCCGCGCCCCGCCGGCGGCATCGCCCTGCCACATCAGCGCGTCCATCCGGGCGGCATGATCCTCGGGCGTGAAGCGCGCGGCATAGAGGCTGGCGATCGCGATCTCCGCGCGGTCGGTCATCGTCCCCCCGCGCCAGGCCGCGCGCGCGGCGGCGAAGGCGTCCGGCCGGTTCAGGCTCGCCAGCGCCAGCGCGTGGTGCGCGCGCGCGGGATTGGTCAAGGGGGGCGCCTTAGCGAAGAAGGCGGCGAGCTGCTGGGGCGCGGGATTGCTCCGCTCGATCGCCGCCTCGGCGCGGCGGCGCAACGTCTCGATTTTGGGAAAATCGGGATAGCTGGCGACGAAATCCGCGTATTGGGAGAAGCCCAGATTGTCGCGCGCGGTCAGATATTCCCACTGCGAAATGACCGGCGCCATCCGCCCCGGCCCCTGCGCGACGAGATTGCTGCGCGCCCGATCCCAGCTCGCGGCGTCCTGCGCCCCGACCGGCGCGGGGGCCAGCAACGCCCCCAGGCCGACCAGCAGGGAGCCGAGAAAATCCAGTCCAACAGAAATGCGCGTCATGCTGGACATCGTGCCGTTCGCCTCCTTATCAGGCGGTGAACGAAACCCCCGCGTCGCCCCCGCGGCGCGAATGTGACTCCTCAAAAGGCCCCGCGCAATGTTCCGAGGCTCAATTCCCGCCCTGGTGACTCCTTTCCGCGACGGAGCGTTCGACGAGCGCGCTTTCCGCCAGCTGGTCGATTGGCAGATCGCGCAGGGCTCCAGCGCGCTGGTCGCCTGCGGCACCACTGGCGAGGCCTCCACCATCTCCAACGCCGAGCATCACCGCGTGATCGAGGTCTGCATCGAGCAGGCGGCGGGCCGCGTGCCGGTGATTGCGGGGTGCGGCTCGAACGATACCAACAACGCGCTCCTCCACATGCGCTTCTCGGAGAAGGCGGGCGCGGCGGCGGGGCTGTGCGTCGCGCCTTATTACAACCGCCCGGGCCAGGCCGGGCTGATCGCGCATTTCAGCCATCTGGCCCGGAACAGCGATTTGCCGATCGTGCTTTACAACGTGCCGGGCCGCACCGTGACCGACATCGAGCCCGAGACGGTGTGCACGCTGGCGAGGAAATTCCCCGACCGGATCGTGGGGATCAAGGATGCGAGCGGCGACCTGTCGCGCGTGGTCGATCACCGGATGGGCATTTCGAAGGATTTCTGCCAGCTTTCGGGTGACGACGAGCTGGCGCTGATGGCCAACGCCGCGGGCGCGGTGGGCTGCATCTCGGTTACTGCGAATGTTGCGCCCGCGCTCTGCGCCGAGTTCCAGCGCGCCTGCGCCGCCGACGATCTGGTGCTCGCGCGCGAGCTCAACGACCGGCTCTATCCGCTGCACTACGCGATGTTCGAGGATGCCAGCCCCGCGCCGGTCAAATACGCGCTGAGCCGGGTGCACGACTGGCTGACGCCCGAAGTGCGGCTGCCGCTGGTCGAATGCTCCGAGCGCGCGAAGCGGGCGGTGGACGAGGCGCTGGAGCACGCGGGGCTGGTGTAGACCCGCGGCGGCTGCTTCCTCTCCTGCGGAAAAGCGGCCCCCGGCAAAGCACCTGGCTTGCGCGAATTGCGGTTGCGGCGCCTCAGGCGAGGGGGAGGGGGGAGACTGCCGCCGCGCTGACGGACCGGGAAGAGGGCATTTCGCGCCGCGGTTGCTACAGCACCTCGTCCTCGTCGAGCAGCGGCTGGGCGGGGCCAGCGGGCTCGCTGGCGAGGATCGCGTCGGTGATGGTTTCGATCGCCTCGCCGGCATGGTCGAGGTTGGCCACCTCGGCGATGTGGAACATGGCGTCGCCCTGGTTGACCACCGGCAGCGTCGCATGGCCGATCACGATCCCGGCGATCGGGCTCACCATCTCCATCGCGTCCTCGCCGAACAGCCCGGTGACGGTGGCCAGCACGTCTCCGGCATGGACCGTGTCGCCGCTCTTGCGGACGCGGTGGCTGATCCCGCCGCGCGGGCTGCGGACCCAGCTCGAGCGGTTGGCGCGCGCCGGGATGCCGACGCTGGTCAGCCCGTCGTCGGCTTCGATCATGCCGATATGCGCGAGCACCCGCTCGACTCCCTGGGCGCCGAGATCGATCGAGAGCCGGTCGAAGCGCAGCGCTTCGCCGGCCTCGAAGAGGAGCATCGGCGTGCCGCGCCGATGCGCCAGCTCGCGCATCGATCCCTCGCGCAGCGGGCTCTCGACGATGACCGGCGCGCCGAAGGCCATCGCCAGCTCGATCAGATAGGAGTTGTCGGCGGCGATGCGGATCTGCGGCAGATTGTAGCGGTGGACGGCGGCGGTGTGGAGGTCGATCCCAAGGGTGCTTCTGGCGATCACATGCTCGAGGAAGCAATGCGCCAGCTGCGCCGCGAGCGAGCCGTGCGCGCTGCCGGGAAAGCTGCGGTTGAGGTCGCGCCGGTCGGGCAGATAGCGCGCGTGATTGACGAGGCCGTAGATGTTGACCGCCGGGGCGAGGATCAGCGTGCCGGCCATCGTCGCGGGGTCGAGATGCTCCGCGAGCTTCCCGATGATGGCGATGCCGTTGATCTCGTCGCCGTGGATTGCCGCGCACACGAAAACGCATGGGCCGGACCGCGCGCCATGCAGCACCTGGAGCGGGAGGCTGGCGGAAAGGCCCGTCAACTGCCGGCTGACCGGGATCGCCAGCGTGCGCCGTTCGCCCGGCATGACGAGCTCGCCCGCGATTTCGAATGCCGCTGCTGGCGCCGTTTCGCTCATCTCGTCTCCCTGCCCTATCCATCATCACCGCCGAGGGCTTGGCAAGGGCAATCGCGGTTGGCCGAATGTTGTCCCCGGCCGGCTTGGCCTTTGTCGCACGAGCGCCTACATGCCGCGACCCTATGGCCCGCCCCAAGCCCGTCACTTTCGACAAGGTCAAGACCGTCGCCGACAACCGGCGCGCCCGGTTCGACTATTTCATCGAGGACACGCTCGAGGCGGGGCTGGCGCTGGCAGGCACCGAGGTCAAGGCGCTGCGCGGTGGCGAGGCGACGATCCGCGACGCCTATGCCGAGGTGCGCGACGGGCAGGTGTGGCTGGTCAACGCCAACATCCCCGAATACTCGCACGGCAACCGCGAGAACCACGCGGCCAAGCGCCCGCGCAAGCTGCTGCTGCATGCGCGCGAGATCGAGAAGCTGCTCGGCGCGGTCGAGCGCAAGGGCATGACGCTGGTACCGCTGTCGATCTACTTCAACCGCACCGGGCGCGCGAAGGTCGAGCTCGCGCTCGCCAAGGGCAAGCAGACGGTCGACAAGCGCAACACCATCAAGGACCGCGACTGGCAGCGCGACAAGGCGCGGCTGCTGCGCGACAGGGGGTGAGCCGGGCGTCCCAGGGCCTGCCGACGCTGGCGTCCGCTTTGTCGCAAAGCGGCAATCCCACCCCCTTGTGCTTTGATTTCGCCCCGCCCATTGCCGAGGCGGAACAATGACGGGACACTCTTCGAAAAGCTGGCTTGCGGACACGATCCGCAGGAACATGCCCACCCGCGAGGCGCTGGAGGGCAATCGCTTCACGCACCATCTGGCCGTCAGGCACGAGCTGTGGCGCTTCACGCGCCGCTCCGTGCCGCGCGGGGTGGCGGTGGGCCTGCTGGTCGGCATCTTCGCGCTGATTCCGGGAATTCAGATCATCGGCGCGGCGCTGCTGTGCGTCCCCGCGCGCGGCAATATTCCGATCGCGGTGGCGATGACCTTCCTGTCCAATCCGGCGACGACTCCGCTGATCCTGATCCTCTCGGCGCTGATCGGCAGCTTCCTGGGATTTCACGCCGACACCGCGACGGTTTACGCCATGGTCGAGCGCGGCGCGTCGGTGAGCGAGTGGACCGGCTGGTTCTTTTCCGATGCCGCGCCCGCGGTGATGATCGGCCTGGCGGTGCTGTCGGTGGCGGCGGCGGCGCTGGGCTATGTGCTCGCCGGATTGATCTGGCGGCCGATCGTCGCGCGGCGGCGCCGGCAGCGGCTTCACGCCGCTTTCGCACGGCGGCATGCGCAGGACGAGGCGGCCCGGATCGCGGTTTCCGCAGCCGCGCCGCCGCCGCCGGCGCCCTCGGCTCCGGGAAGCGCGGCATGAGCCGCTTTGCCGAGCGCATCGCCGCGATCGAGGGGGCACCGCCCGCACGGCTCGGCCTCGCGCTCGCGGGAGCGGTGGCGGGATCGGTACTGCTGGTGTGGCTCGCGGCCGGAAGCGCGTTGATCGCCGCGGCTTATGCCGGGGGAGTCGCGGTGCTGGTGCTGGCGCTGGCGTTCTCGACGCGGCTGGGGCGCCAGCCCGATGGCGCCGAAACGCCCCTGCCCGACTGGAGCGTGACCGCCGCGGCGATCGACAATCCGCGCCGCGCCATCGCCGTGACCGACCGCGCCAACCGCCTGGTCTGTGCGAACGCGAGCTATCAGCGCTGGTTCGCCTCGATCGCGCCGCCCTCCGAGCTTGGCTTTGGCGGCGCGAGCGGCGRGGGGCTCGCGCTTGCCGCGCGCGCGGCCTGGCGCGACGGCACGGGCGAGGCGTCCAAGCTGGTCCGCGCGGGCGAGGACCGCGCCTACAGCCTGGTGGTCGACCGCGCGGGCCGGGGCGAGGATTACCTCGTCTGGCATTTCGCCGAGATCGTGGTCGAAAGCAGCTACGAGGGACTGGCGAAGGGCCTTGGCGGCGAGATGGGCCGGATGATGAGCCGCTCGGGTCTGGAATTCGCCTTTGTCGGCCCGGACGGAGTCGTGCTCGGGCATACCCCCGGCCTGGGCGAGCGGGCGAGCGGCGACGCCAGGACCAGCCTGGTCGGGGAGGAGTTCGTCCAGCTGCTCCGCTCGGACGACCGCGACCGGATCTTCTTCGCGCGCGAAGGCCAGCAGGGCGCGCCGCAGACGCTGGTCCACATTCCCCTGGAGGAGCGGGGCAGCGGCGGCGCGAAGCCCGACCAGGCGCCATCGCTGATGCTGCTGGTGGACAGCAGCGTGGGCATCGGCGCCAATTGGCAAAGCGAGGGCGATGGGGGCTTCCCCCAGCTCGAGACGCTGCTCTCGGCGCTTCCCCTGGGGCTGGCGCTGACCGACCGCGACGGGCGGTTCCTGTTCGCCAACAAGGCGTTCCTGCGCGCGGTCGAGCGCGAGGCCGAGGGTCTGCCGGCGTTCCCGAGCGATCTTGTCGTGCGCGAGGACAAGGCCGCCATCGCCGATTCGGTGCGGCGCTTCGCCAAGGGCGTGGCGGCGAGCGGCGACATGGCGGTGCGCCTGGCCGGCGACAAGGAGGAGCCGGTCTCGATCGGGCTCGCCGGCGTGCGCGGGCTGGGCGAGGCCGCGGTGCTGCTTTCGATCAGCGATTCGACCGAGGAGAAGCGGCTGCGCCGCCAGGTCGCGCAGGCCACCAAGATGCAGGCGGTGGGCCAGCTCGCCGGCGGCGTCGCGCATGATTTCAACAATGTCCTGACCGCGATCATCGGCTATTGCGACCTCATGCTGCTGCGCCACACGCCGGGTGACAGCGACTATGACGACATCCAGCAGATCCGCGCCAATTCGAACCGCGCCGCCAGCCTGACCCGCCAGCTCCTCGCCTTCAGTCGCCAGCAGACGCTGCGCCCGGTGGTGCTCCAGCTGCCCGATGTGGTGAGCGAGGTCAGCCAGCTGCTGAAGCGGCTGCTCGGCCCCTCGATCGAGTTCAGCGTCCGCCACGACCGCGAGCTCGGGCCGGTGCGCGCCGATCCGCAGCAGCTGGAGCAGGTGATCATCAATCTGGCGGTCAACGCGCGCGACGCGATGCAGAGCCACGCCGCCAGGCTCGGCAAGGAGACCAGCGGGCGGCTGACGATGGCCACGCGCCGCGTCTCGGCGCGCGACGTGCGCAAGATGGGCATCGATATCATGCCCGCCGACGATTACACCGCGCTGATCGTCCAGGACACCGGCGGCGGCATTCCCGACGCGGTGATCAACAAGATCTTCGAGCCGTTCTTCACCACCAAGGAGCAGGGCAAGGGCACCGGCCTCGGGCTCTCGACCGTCTACGGCATCGTTAAGCAGTCGAACGGCTTCATCTTTGCCGACAATGTTGCCGGGAGCGACGGTTCGCCGGGCGGGGCGCGCTTCACGGTCTATCTCCCCGTCCACCGCGGCGAGGTGCCGCCGCCCGCCCCGCCGCCCGAGGCGGCGCCGCGCGCGAGCGACTGGACCGGCGGCGCCAATATCCTGCTGGTCGAGGACGAGGACATGGTCCGCGCGGTGGCCGAGCGCGCGCTGACCCGCGCCGGCTATACCGTCACCACCGCGCGCGACGGCGAGGAGGGGCTCGGGCTGGTGGTCAACGAAAAGGGCCACTTCGACCTCGTCCTCTCCGACGTCGTGATGCCGGCGATGGACGGCCCCGAAATGGCGCGCGGTATCCGCAAGGTGAAGCCCGACATCCCGATCCTGTTCATGTCCGGCTACGCCGAGGAGCAGCTGCGCAACCAGATTGACATCGCCAACATGCATTTCATTCCAAAGCCGTTTTCGGTGCAGCAGATCGGCGCCAAGGTGGCCCAGGTGCTGAGCCAGCAAAGCGTGCCGGCTTGAGGGGGGCGGCCCGGACGGGTTGGGGCGGGGCGCGGCTCAATCAGGGGCGGGGGAACCTCGGGGAGCATTTGCCGCGAAACAGCCGCAGGTGCCTCGCCTGGCGCGCATGGATCGGTGCCAATTATCGCCAACTATAGGATTTGCCGAGGGGAAAACATTTCGTTCCCCCCTTGTTCCACGAGAACAAAAGGGCTACATAGGGGGCTGTTGATGAGTCGTTTGGGGACTCTCGCCAACCCGAGGAGCATGCGCCATGGCGGCCAATCTGAAGCTGGTAGAAGGCAGGGAAGTGGATACGGACCGTCAGAAGGCATTGGACGCCGCGCTCGCGCAGATCGACCGCGCGTTCGGCAAGGGCTCGGCGATGAAGCTGGGCCAGAAGGAGACGATGCAGGTCGAGACGATCTCGACCGGCTCGCTGGGGCTCGACATCGCGCTGGGCGTGGGCGGGCTGCCCAAGGGCCGGGTGATCGAGGTCTATGGCCCCGAGAGCTCGGGCAAGACCACGCTGGCGCTGCATGTGCTGGCGGAATGCCAGAAGAACGGCGGCACCGTCGCTTTCGTCGACGCCGAGCATGCGCTCGACCCGGTCTATGCCAGGAAGCTGGGCGTGGACATCGACGAGCTGATCATCTCGCAGCCCGACACCGGTGAGCAGGCGCTCGAGATCGTCGACACGCTGGTGCGCTCCAACGCGATCGACGTGCTGGTGGTCGATTCGGTGGCTGCGCTGGTGCCGCGCGCCGAAATCGAAGGCGAGATGGGCGACAGCCACGTCGGCCTTCAGGCGCGGCTCATGTCGCAGTCGCTGCGCAAGCTGACCGGTTCGATCAACCGCTCCAAGTGCATGGTGATCTTCATCAACCAGCTGCGCATGAAGATCGGCGTGATGTACGGCAATCCGGAGACCACGACGGGCGGCAATGCCTTGAAGTTCTACGCTTCGGTCCGCCTCGACATCCGCCGCACCGGCCAGATCAAGGACCGCGACGAGATCATCGGCAACACCACCCGCGTCAAGGTGGTCAAGAACAAGGTCGCGCCGCCGTTCAAGCAGGTCGAGTTCGACATCATGTATGGCGAAGGCATCTCCAAGATCGGCGAGATTCTCGACCTCGGCGTGAAGGCCGGGTTGGTGGAGAAATCGGGCTCGTGGTTCAGCTACGACAGCGTCCGCATCGGCCAGGGGCGGGAGAACGCCAAGACCTTCCTCAAGGACAATCCCGAGATGGCCGACAGGCTGGAAGCCGCGATCCGCAGCCGGACCGACAAGGTCGCCGAGGAGATGATGGCCGGGCCCGACGCGGAGGATGACGCCGAGTAATTCCGCCTGGCGGCTTGGTGCGCTCTCGCAAGGGCGCTGCAAGGCCACACAGGCAACCGAAGCAAGGCGGATCGCCTGGCCACACCCCGGCCGTTTCCCCGACCTGTCCCAAACCGCTCCGGGGACGAACCGCCCGCTTCACGGCCGGCGCGAGAGTACGGGTCGCTCCCGTGGTCCCGCGCCGGCCTCTTTTCGCGGCGCCCCGGCCGCGGCCCTGATTCCGCGATGCTGGCGCCCCCCGGTGCTGCCGGGCGCTGGCCCGAAACTGGCCCGAAACTGGCCCGAAACTGGCCCGAAACCAGCCCGAATGGCCTGGAGCTGGCCCGGAGCTGGCCGGGCCCCGACTCCGCGCTGGTCCGGCGCTGGCCGGCGCGGTCCAGCATTGCCCAGGCCGCCGCGACGCGCGATCCGCGACCCCGGTGAGCGCCTCGCCAGCCCCCGATCGCGCGCTTATGCAGCAAGCTGGCCGATTCGCCGCTGGAGCCGCCGATGACCATCACCGTTCACCATCTCGACAACAGCCGCTCCCAGCGAGTCCTGTGGCTGCTCGAGGAGCTCGGGGCCGACTACACGATCGTGCCCTATCGGCGCGATGCCACGACCAATCTCGCCCCGCCCGAGCTCAAGCAGGCCCACCCGCTCGGCAAATCGCCGTTGATCGAGGACGACGGGCTGCGCGTGGCCGAAAGCGGCGCGATCATTCAATACCTGTGCGAGCGCCACGGCGCGCCGCCCGGTTCGCCGTCCTCCTGGCTCCCCGATCCCGCGGGCGAGGACCACGTCCGCCACCTCGAATGGATGCAGTTCGGCGAAAGCTCGTTCTTCGTGCCGGTGATGCTCAAGCTCTACACCGCGCGGCTCGGCGAGGCGGGCGCCGCGCTCGGCCCGCGCATCGAGGAGCAGCTCGCCGCGCATATCGCCTTCGCCGAGGACAATATTCGCCCCTCGCTTCACTTCGTCGGCGACCGCTGGACCGCGGCCGACGTGATGATGAGCTTCCCTGCCGAGATCGCGGTGATGCAGGGCTTCGGGACAACGGCCCCGCGGCTCGCGGCCTTTGTCGAGGCGGTCCACGCCCGCCCCGCCTGGCAGCGCGCGCGGGCGCGCGGCGGCCCCTACTTCGGATGGTGAGCGGTGACTGACAGCAGCGAATGGGCTGGTCCGGTCGGCAGCGCCTGGGCGCAGGAGTGGATGCGCACCGACCGCAGCTTCGCCGGCTTGACCGATCGGCTGCTCGACGCCGCGGCGATCGACGATTTCTCGCACGGGCTCGACATCGGCTGCGGCGCGGGCGAACTTGTCGAACGGCTCGCCGCGGCGCATCCGCGGGCGCGGGTGACGGGGCTCGACATCTCCGCCGAGCTCCTCGCGGTGGCGCGGGCGCGCTGCGTGCGCTGGCAGAACGCTCGCTTCGCCCTGTGCGACGCGGCGCAATGGCGCGCGCCGCCGGGGGAGGCGCTCGATCTGCTGGTGTCGCGCCATGGCGTGATGTTCTTCGCCGATCCGGCGGGCGCTTTCGCCCATCTGCGCGCCCAATGCAGACCGGGGGCCACGCTGCGGTTTTCCTGCTTCCGCGCGCGCGCCGAAAACGCCTGGGCGACCACGCTCGAGGCGGCGCTGGGCTTGTCGCGAGCGCCGGCCGATCCCGGCGCGCCCGGCCCCTTCGCCTTTGCCGACCGTGCCCGGGTGACGGCCATTCTGGGGGCGGCCGGGTGGGCCGAGATCGGTTTCGAGCCGGTCGATTACCCGATGATCGCCGGACAGGGCGCGGGGGCGACCGAGGAGGCGCTTGCCTATTTCCAGCGTATCGGCCCCGCCGCGCGGGCGCTGCGCGAAATGCCGGCGAGGGAGCGCCCCGCCGCGCTCGATCGCCTGGGTGCGGTGATCGGCGCGCACCATGAGGGGGGCCGCGTTGCTCTCGACGCCGCGGCCTGGATCGTCACCGCCCGCGCGCCGTGAGCGCCTGAGCGCTTGTGACGCAGCGCAGCATTGCCTACTTGCCCAGCATGACCTCGACCAACGATATCCGCAAAGGCTTCCTCGACTACTTCGCCGGCGAGGGCCATCGGGTCGTGCCGTCCGCGCCGCTGGTGCCTTACAGCGATCCCACGCTGATGTTCGTCAATGCCGGCATGGTGCCGTTCAAGAACGCTTTCACCGGGCTCGAAGCCCCGCCCGCGCCCACCGCCGCCAGCAGCCAGAAATGCGTGCGCGCCGGGGGCAAACACAACGACCTCGACAATGTCGGCTATACCGCGCGCCACCACACCTTCTTCGAGATGCTCGGCAATTTCAGCTTCGGCGCCTATTTCAAGGAACAGGCGATCCACCACGCCTGGACGCTGCTCACGAAAGAGTGGGGCCTTCCGGCCGCGAAGCTCACCGCCACGGTCTACCACACCGACGACGAGGCGTTCGGCCTGTGGAAGACGATCGCCGGCCTGCCCGAGGAGCGGATCATCCGCATCGCGACCAAGGACAATTTCTGGGCCATGGGCAGCGATGGCCCGTGCGGCCCCTGCTCGGAGATCTTCTACGATCACGGCGCGCACATTCCCGGCGGCCCTCCCGGCAGCCCCGACGAGGACGGCGACCGCTTCGTCGAGATCTGGAACCTGGTCTTCATGCAGTACGAGCAGGCCGCCGACGAGATCGTCGGCGAGCTGCCCCGGCCGAGCATCGACACCGGGATGGGCCTGGAGCGCGTTGCCGCGGTGCTCCAGGGGGTCCACGACAATTACGACACCGATACCTTCAAGGCGCTGATCGCGGCGAGCGAGGCGCTCACCCACACCCGCGCCGAGGGCGACCGGCAGGCCAGCCACCGCGTCATCGCGGACCATTTGCGCTCGGCCAGCTTCCTGCTCGCCGACGGCGTGCTGCCCTCGAACGAGGGTCGCGGCTATGTGCTGCGCCGGATCATGCGCCGCGCCATGCGCCATGCGCACCTGCTTGGCGCCAGGGACCCGCTGATGCACCGGCTCATGCCCGCGCTGGTGACCGAGATGGGCCAGGCCTATCCCGAGCTCGTTCGCGGCCAGGCGCTGATCGCGGAAGTGCTCGAGCGCGAAGAGACGCAATTCCGCCGCACGCTCGACAAGGGGCTCGGCCTGCTCGACGAGGCGACGCGCGACCTGCCCCAGGGTGGCGAGCTGCCCGGCGCCACCGCCTTCCGGCTCTACGACACCTACGGCTTCCCCTACGATCTCACCGAGGACGCCCTGCGCGCCCGCGGCCTCACCGTCGACCGCGCCGGCTTCGACGCCGCGATGGCCGAACAGAAGGCGGCGGCGCGCGCGGCGTGGAAGGGCTCGGGCGATGCCGCCAGCGAGGAGGTGTGGTTCGACATTGCCGAGCGCGAGGGCGCGACCGAGTTCACCGGCTACGCCTCGTCGACCGGCGAGGGCGCGGTTGTGGCGCTCGTCCGCGATGGCGCTGAAGTCGCGAGCGCGGGAGCGGGCGAGGCAGTGACGCTGCTCACCAACCAGACGCCGTTTTATGGCGAGAGCGGCGGACAGACCGGTGACGCGGGCCGCATCTGGACGCCCGAGGGGCTCGAGTTCGCGGTCGAAACCACCACCAAGCCGCTGGGTCGGCTGCACGCGCATCAGGGCCGCGTGGTGAGCGGGACGGTGCGGCGGGGCGACGCAGTCCACCTCGAGATCGATGCCGCGCGCCGCGACCGCATCCGCGCCAACCACTCGGCCACGCATCTGCTCCACGCCGCGCTGCGCCACCGGCTTGGCGAGCATGTCACGCAGAAGGGCTCGCTGGTGGCCGAGGACCGCCTGCGCTTCGATTTCTCGCACCCCGGCCCGCTGACCGGCGAGGACATCGCCGCTCTCGAGGCCGAGGTCAACGCCGAGATCCGCGCCAATGAGGAGGTCGGCACCCGGCTGATGAGCCCCGACGAGGCGGTCGCCGCCGGCGCGCTGGCGCTGTTCGGCGAAAAATACGGCGACGAGGTCCGCGTTCTTTCGATGGGCCGGAAAGCCGATGGGGCGCGCAACTATTCGGTCGAGCTGTGCGGCGGCACACATGTCCGCGCCACCGGGGAAATCGGCCTGCTCAAGATCGTCAGCGAAAGCGCGGTTTCCTCGGGCGTGCGGCGGATCGAGGCGCTGACCGGCGAGGCGGCGCTGGCGTGGCTCAACGCCCGCGACGAAGCCGTGCGCGCGATTGCCGGCGCGCTCAGGGCCAGCCCCGAGGAAGCTGCCGCGCGCGTTGCGGCGCTGGTCGATGAACGCCGCCGCCTCGAACGCGAGCTGGCCGAGGCGAAGAAGGCGCTCGCGCTCGGGGGCGGCGGAGCCACGCCGCCCGCGGCGGCCGAGGAAGACATCGCCGGCGTGCGCTTCTCCGGGCAGGTGATCGAGGGGCTCGACGCGCGCGAGCTGCGCCCGCTGCTCGACCAGGCCAAGCAGCGCATGGGTTCGGGCGTGGCCGCGATCTGCGCGGTCAACCAGGGCAAGGCCGCCTTCGCGGTCGCCGTCACCGACGACCTGACGAGCCGCTTCAGCGCGGTCGAGCTCGTCCGCGCGGGAGTCGAGGCGCTCGGCGGCAAGGGCGGCGGCGGCCGCCCCGACATGGCGCAGGGCGGCGGGCCCGACGGCGCAAAAGCCTCGGACGCCATCGCCGCGGTCCGCGAGGCGCTGCTGACCATTCCGGCCTGACGGCTGCGGAAAGTGCTGCCATTGGCCTGGCGAGCGAGCGGGTCCGCGCCAAATTTGTTGAGCAAGAGTGTCCATCGCGGAATCCCCCGCGTCGCGGCTCGGCCGGGGTGCCGGCGCCCGAACTTGCGCGCGCAACCGCGCGGCCCGGCGATTGGTCCCGACCCTGGACTAGGCGCTCGGCTCGTCTGCCATGGTCCCCGTCCTCAGCCGCGGGCGATAATCGAGCGCGCCTTCGCGTTCGATCTCGGCGCGGAACTGGTCGCGCTTTTCGTGGATCGAGGCGATCACCGGGCCCATCGCCACGCCGATATCCACCAGCACCGCCTCGCTTAGTTGGAGCGAGCTTTCGAGCGTTTCGGGCACCGCGTGGCTCGCCCCGGCGCGATAAAGCGCGGCGGCATGGGGCACGTCGCGCGCGCGGGCCACGATCCGAAGCTCCGGATGCGCGGTGCGCAGTTGCGCGACGATCCGTCGCGCCGCGACCGGCTGGTCCATGGTCAGCACCACCGCGGCCGCCTCGCCCGCGCCGAATTGCGCCAGCGTGCCGGGGCGCGCCGCATCGGCGAAGGCGGCGCGATACCCGCGCTGGCGCAGATCGCGCACGATATCGGGGTCGCTTTCGACGATCTGATAAGGCTTGCCGTGCGCGGTGAGCATGTCGGCGACCAGCGTGCCGACGCGCCCCCCGCCGACCACCAGCACGCGCGGGCCCGCGCTTTCGTCGTCCTCGTTCGCGGCGAGGTGGAGCTCGCCGGTATCAACGCGGCGAGCGATCCAGCGCCCGAGCATCGCGAGCAGCGGCGTGATGGTCAGCCCGAGCGCGGTGATGATCTGCCAGAAACTCGCCGCGCTGCTGTTGATCAGCCCCGCTGCGAGCGCGGCGGAGAGCACGATCAGCGTGGTCTCCGAAGGGCTCGCGAGCAGGATGCCGGCCTCGGTCGCGGTGGCGGTGCGCAGCCCGCCGAGCCGGAGCATGAAGCTGGTCACGGCCGATTTGACCGTCAGCACCAGCGCCAGCGCCACCATCACCTCGCCCAGCCGTGACCAGACCAGGGCGAGGTCGAGACCCATGCCGACCGTGATGAGGAAAACACCCAGCGCCAGGCCGCGAAACGGCGCGGTCACCGCCTCCACTTCGTCGCGGTAATCGGTCTCGGCGATCATCACCCCGGCGACAAGCGCGCCGACGATCGGCGACAGCCCGGCGGCGGCGGTGGCGAGCGAGGCGGCGATCACCACCAGCAGGCTCGCGGCGAGGAACAGCTCGGGGCTCTTGGTCCGCGCGGCCTGCGCGAACAGCGGAGGGAGGAGAAAGCGGCCCGCCAGCAGCAGCGCCCCCATCACTGCCGCGCCGGTGCCGACCGTTCCGAGAAAACTGCGCAGTTCGAACGCCTCGCCCACGCTGCTCATCGCGCCGAGCAGGAAGATGATCGGCACCAGCGCGATGTCCTCGAACAACAGCGTGCCCAGTGCGGCGCGACCGGCGGGCGTGCGGTGGTCGGTTATTCTGAGCACCAGCGCGGTCGAAGACAGCGCCAGCGCAAGGCCGAGCGCGAGCGCGGTGGGGAGCGAATTGCCCAGCATGACGAGGCCCAGCGCGATCAGCGCCGCGGCGCCGAACAGCTCCATCGGGCCGAGCCGGAAAATCTCGTGGCGCATCGCAGCGAGGCGCTTGAACGACAGCTCGAGCCCGATCCCGAACAGCAGCAGCACGATCCCGAACTCGGCGAAGGGCGCCAGCGTTTCGGGGTTCGAGATGGTGACGTAGCCGAGCCAGGGCTGGCCCGCGACCAGACGTCCAAGCCCGAACGGCCCGACCGCCAGCCCGATCACGATGAAACCGATCACCGGGGTGATCCGGAATCGCGCGAACAGCGGGATCACAAGCCCCGCCGCGCCCAGGATCACGAGAGCATCGGACAGCATCGAGTCGGCTTCGAGAGCAGGGATCATGCCCTCGACCTATCGAGCGGGGGCCTGGTTGTCACGGTTCGCCTACGCGCCAGCACCGGCTGGGGCGCTGTTCCCGGGCCGCGTACCCTCCTTGAGATTCGACGCCCGGCGACAGCCGCTTACGCCCAGCTCGCCATCTCGGCTTCGAGGCCCTGGACGATCGCTTCGAAGAACTGCTCGGTGGTCATCCAGGCCTGGTCGGGGCCGATCAGCAGCGCGAGGTCCTTGGTCATCTTTCCGCTTTCGACGGTCTTGATGCAGACCCGCTCGAGCGTCTCGGCGAACTTCACCACCTGCGGGGTGCCATCGAAGCGGCCGCGGTACATGAGGCCGCGCGTCCAGGCGAATATGCTGGCGATCGGATTGGTGCTGGTGGCCTTGCCCTGCTGATGCTGGCGGTAATGACGCGTCACTGTGCCGTGCGCCGCCTCGGCCTCGACGGTCTTGCCGTCGGGGCTCATCAGCACGCTGGTCATCAGCCCGAGGCTGCCGAAGCCTTGCGCCACCACGTCAGACTGCACATCGCCGTCGTAGTTCTTGCAGGCCCACACGAACTTGCCCGACCACTTGAGCGCGGAAGCCACCATGTCGTCGATCAGGCGGTGCTCGTAATGGATGCCCTTCTCGGCGAACTTCTCCTTGAAGCCCTCGGTGTTGAAGACTTCCTCGAACAGATCCTTGAAGCGCCCGTCATAGGCCTTCAGGATGGTGTTCTTGGTGCTGAGATAGACCGGCCAGCCCAGGTTGTAGCCGTAGTTGAAGCTCGCCCGAGCGAAATCGCGGATGCTGTCGTCGAGATTGTACATCGCCATCGCGATCCCGGCGCTCGGGAAGTCGAACACCTCGAGATCGATGTTCGCGCCATCCTCGCCCTCGAACACCAGGCGCAGTTTGCCGGGGCCGGGGATCAGCGTGTCGGTGGCGCGGTACTGATCGCCAAAGGCATGGCGGCCGACCACGATGGGATCGGTCCAGCCGGGCACCAGCCGGGGCACATTGTCAATCACGATCGGCTCGCGGAAAACCACCCCGCCCAGAATGTTGCGGATCGTCCCGTTGGGGCTCTTCCACATCTTCTTGAGCTTGAACTCCTCGACGCGCGCCTCGTCGGGCGTGATGGTCGCGCATTTGACGCCGACGCCGTGCTGCTTGATTGCCTCGGCCGCCTCGACCGTGATCCGGTCGTCGGTCTCGTCGCGCTTCTCGACCGAGAGGTCGTAATATCTGAGGTCGATATCGAGATAAGGCAGGATCAGCCGCTCGCGGATCCACTCCCAGATGATGCGAGTCATCTCGTCGCCGTCGAGCTCGACGACGGGGTTGGCTACCTTGATCTTCTGCATCGGAATCCAGTCGGCTGAGGTGAGAGAAAAAACCCCGCTCGGTCAGGACCTTGCGGGGTGTTGTTCAGAAACGATGGTGGGCGTAGCAAGGATTGAACTTGCGACCCCTACGATGTCAACATAGTGCTCTACCACTGAGCTATACGCCCGCACCACCGGTCGGCAGGCCCCGGATCAAGTCCGGGGCAGGCGCGCCGTTTAGCGGCGCATCACCTGGTCCGCAAGGGGCTGAAACGCGCTTGTTAGAGCGAGGCCGACAGCCGATCGCCGAGCACGCGCTCGACCTCGAGCACCAGGTCTTTCAGGTGGAACGGCTTCGACAGCACCTTGGCCTGCGGCTGCTCGCGGCTGGCCTTGAGCGTCACCGCGGCAAACCCGGTGATGAACATCACCTTGGTGTCGGGGCTCAGCTCGTTGCACTTCTGCGCCAGCTCGATCCCGTCCATCTCGGGCATGACGATGTCGGAGAGGAGCAGATCATAGTGATTCTCTTCGAGCAGCGGCAGGGCGGCGGTGCCGCGATCGACCGAATCGACGGCAAAACCCGCGTTTTCGAGCGCCCTTGCAAGGTAGGTGCGCATCGCGTTGTCGTCTTCGGCGAGCAGGATTCGAGCACGGAATGCGTCGTTCATCACGTCCCCATAACGCAGCTGCGTTAAAAAATCTCCGGTCGGCGCGGAAAAATCCCCGCTTCCCGCCGCGAACCCCTTTGACTTCCGGAACCGAGCGGGCAAGCTTCGCCCATGCGCGGCGGTGGCGACAGGTTCGATTGGGCAGCGGGGGGGGCGGGCGCATTCGCTCTGACCTGTGCCGACGGCCTTCCGCTGCCGGTGCTGATCGCGGTGCCGCATGCCGGCCGCGCCTATTCCGAGACCCTGACCGACGAGATGCGCGATCCGGCCTGCGGGCCTGCGCGGCTGGAAGACCGGTTCGCGGACCTGCTCGGCGAGGCAGTGGCCGAGTCGACGGGCGCCGCGCTCATCGTCGCCCGGACGCCGCGCGCGATGATCGATCTCAACCGCGCGCCCGACGATATCGACTGGTCGATGATCGTGGGAGCGGGGGCGCACCGGCCCGCGCACTCGGCGGTCAACCGGCGCGCTCGCAGCGGGCTCGGGCTCGTCCCGCGGCGCCTGCCGGGGCTTGGCGAAATCTGGAAGCAGCGGCTTGACCTCGCCGATCTCGAAGCCCGGCTCGAAGGCATCCACCGGCCCTATCACCGGGCGATCGGCATGACTCTCGAAGCGCTGCGCGACCGCTGGGGAGCGGCGCTTCTCATCGATCTCCATTCGATGCCGCCGCTGGGTCGGGCCGGAAAGCCGGGCGAGGCCGCCGAGTTCGTGATCGGCGACCGGTTCGGCGCTTCGTGCGCGCCGGCGCTTTCCGCGCAGGCGCTGCGTCATCTGGCGGCCGCCAGGCGCCGAGTGGCGCACAACCGGCCGTATTCGGGCGGGTTCGGCCTCGACCATCACGCCGCGCCGCGGCGCGGGATTCACGCGATGCAGGTCGAGGTGTGCCGCTCGATCTATCTCGATGCCCGGCTCGACCAGCCGGGGCCGCGCTTGCCGGCGGTGGCGCGAACGCTTGGCGGCCTCGTGCGCTCGCTTGCGGCCGAGGTCGCCGCGATGGGCGCGCCCGACGCCATGCGCCAGGCCGCGGAGTAAAAAGACCACCTCGCGCGGGGCACGAGGTGGCCGAGGTTCAGGGAGGAGGTGCACTTGCGTGCACGCCGGCCGGGCCATGAGGGAAGCCGGCCGGCCCACGGGAATTGGGGTCGCGCCTGTCGCGATGCAAGGGCGGCGGGCCGCGAGCGTCAGCGCCAGGGCGTGCTCGCGGCACCGCTCGCCGCGGCGCCTTGACCCACGGGTGCTGAGCCTAGTTCGCGGAACCGGCTGCAGCCGTCAGGTCCGGGCCCTTGCCCTGCTCGACCTGGCGGCTGAAGATCTTGCGCATCTGGTCAAGCGAGAAGAGGTGCGCGTAGACGATGCCGAGAAAGCCGTTCTTCTGCCAGATTTCGAGCTGAGGGCCCGGGATCTCGTTCAGCTTGTCGCGATTGATCATCTGGAACCCGCGATAGGTGTAGGCCTGCTCTGGATTGTTGTTGAGCGTAATGGCGATTTCGCCATCCATCAGGAGATCGTGAGCCTTGAGCTCGTCGATGAAGGCCTTGGTCCGCAGCCCCGCCTGCTCGAACGAATCGCAAAATTCGAGAATCCGCTTGGTGTTGTCGCTCGGCTGGGCGTCGTCCCCGAACAGGGCCTCGCCCTCGGCATGCGCCCCGACCGCGCCCGAGGTGGGATCGAAGCACAGTGACAGCTCGGTCGCCTCGGGCTGGAGGCGGGCGAGCATGAAGGGATAGCGGCGGACGTAGGCAGGGAGATAGACCGGGTCGTTGATCTTGCCCTGGTCGTCGACATAGGTGTTCACGCCTTCGTTGAGCCCCATCAACGCCAGCGGAAGGGGATCGGTCCCGGCCGAGAAGATGATCGGCAGGTCGCGCTGCGCCTCGACGAACTCGTCGACGGTCAGCGGGATCGCGTGCGCGTTCTTGAGGAAGTCCGCCGAATCAATGCCCCTGGTCTTGAAGCCGGCGTGGTCGCGGCTGTTGAGCGGCATCAGGTCGTTGTAGAACAGGGGCAGGGTGGGCTGCGGCGCACTGGCCATGAGAACTCTCCGGGAAAAATTGCGCTTGAGGATCGGCCGCCGAGCCCGCGGCAAACGACACGAAACCGGCGGCGCGGCGCGAACGCGCGCGGCCTTACGGGTTCACGCCGGTCTCTGCAAGCGGGGGCGGGGGTGGGGGCGGGATCAGCTTGCCGGGGTTGAGAAGCCCGTGCGGATCGAGGGCCTGCTTGACGCGCCGGAGGACCGCCAGATGGACCGGATCGCCCAGCCGGCCGAATTCGGCGAGCTTCATCTGGCCGATGCCGTGCTCGGCGCTGAGCGAGCCGCCCCACCGCGCCACCAGATCGTGGACGTGGGCGCTGATCCGCTTGCCTTCGGCGAGCTCCCACTGGCCCGCGACGGCACCCGGAGGGGCAAGGACGTGAAAATGGACGTTGCCGTCGCCCAGGTGCCCAAAGGCCACGCCTCGGGTGCCGGGAAAGCGCGCCTCCACCTCGGGCACGGCCATGGTCACGAACTCGGCCATGCGCTCGACGGGGACCGAGATGTCGTGCTGCATCGCGGGGCCGATGGCGCGCTCGGCAGGGGCGATTTCGTCGCGCAGCCGCCAGAACGCGTCGGCCTGGGCCTCGCTGGCGGCGATCGTGGCGTCGGCGATCAGGCCATCCGCCAGCGCCGCGGCCAGGATCGCCTCGGCCCGCGCCGGCAGCCGGTCGGCCTCGCCAGCGGGCGCGGCCAGCTCGATCAGGGCGTGCCAGGCATGCTCGCCCGAAAGCGGCGCGCGCGCACCCGGGACATGGCGCAGGACCGCAGCGAGCGCCTGGGCGGGGATGACCTCGAACCCCTCGAGAGCTTCGCCGGCAGCCGCCTCGCACGCGATCAGCAGCTCGCGCGCATCCGCGATCGAGCCAAGCCCAGCCCAGGCGACCGTGCGCCCGCCGAGCGCGGGCAGGAGGCGGAGGGTGGCGGCGGTGACGATGCCCAGCGTCCCCTCCGAGCCGATCAGGAGCTGCTTGAGGTCGAAACCGCGGTTGTCCTTCCTGAGCGGGGTGAGCGTGTCGATCACCCCGCCGTCGGCGAGCACCGCCTCGAGCCCGAGAACCTGCGCGCGCATCGTGCCGTGCCGGAGAACCTGGGTCCCTCCGGCATTGGTCGCAATCAGCCCGCCGACCGTCGCCGAGCCTTTTCCGCCCAGCGTCAGCGGAAAGCGCAGGCCCTGCGCCGCCGCCGCCTCGTGCACGGTCTGAAGGATGACGCCGGCCTCGCAGGTAATCGTCCGTGCCGGCGGCTCAAATGCGCGAATCGCGTTCATGCGGCGCAGCGAGAGCAGAAGCGCGCGCCCGCTGTCATCGGGCGTCGCTCCGCCCGACATACCGCTGTTGCCCCCCTGCGGCACGATTGGCACGCCATGCCGGGCGCAGAGCCTGACCACCTCGCTGACCTCGCGCGTCGAAGCGGGCATTGCGAGCGCGAGCGCGCGGCCATGGTAGCGCCCGCGCCAGTCCGACAGCCACGGCGCCATCAGCTCGGCATCGCGGGTGAGGCCGCGCGCGCCGAGGAGAGCGGCGGCGTGGTCGAGAAATGCCTGGTGTCCGTTCGCGTCCGCCATGCGGCATGCATGCCACAGCAGGCGGGCAATGCGCCATCCCCGTAAGCTGCGGGATATTCGTGCACCCCGCGGCCAATTAAGGGGGTGTTCAAGCTCGCCGCGCCACAGGGGGGTCCCGAGCCACCTGCCCGTCGGGCGACGGGCCCTGGAGTGCTGTTGCCGCCGATTGCGCATGTCTGCCCTGATCCCTCTCCTTTCCAGCCTCGCGCTGGCTCTGACCCCGCAGCCGGGGCCTCCCGCGAGGGACGGCGCGGGCGAATCCGGGGCAGCGCCCGCGGCCGTCGACCAAGCGATGGCGGTCTGGCAGCAGCTCGCCGACAGCTTCCAGCCCGATCAGAACGCGCAGGTCCGCATCGAGCAGCACATTATCTGGCGCATAACCCCCATGCCCGGCCCCACGCGCGACAACCTGACCGCGCTCGCCCCCACCGCGCCGCCGGCCCCGCGTCTCTCCGAGCGCAAGATGGGCGACTGCATCGCGACGAGCGCGATCGCGGGAGGCCAGCCGCAGCGCGGCTCGCGCCTGCTCTTGTTCCTGCGCGACCGCCGGCTGGTCGCCGCCGACCTGGAAAAGGCCTGCTCGGCGCGCGATTTCTATTCCGGGTTCTATGTCGACAAACCCAATGCCGACGGGCGGCTGTGCGCCGACCGCGACCGAATCCTCGCGCGCAACGGCGCGCGGTGCCAGATTTCCTCGTTCCGCCTGTTGGTCGCCGACGACTGACCCCGCGGCCGCCGGCGGCATTTCTTGACTTTTCCGGCCTTTTCGCCTTAGGGCGCGCGCGCCGGGTGCCGCGCGAGCAGTGCACCGGCCCATCGCTCGCCTTTCCAGCACCAACCAAGATTGCGAATCCCTCCGCATGTCCTTTGCCGACCTCGGCCTTTCTCCCAAGCTCCTCGAAGTGGTCGAAGCATCGGGCTATACCGATCCCACCGATATTCAGCGCGAGGCCATTCCCGCGGTCCTGATGATGAAGGACATCATCGGGATCGCCCAGACCGGCACCGGCAAGACCGCGAGCTTCGTGCTGCCGATGATCGACATACTGGATCATGGACGTCGGCGCGCGCTGATGCCGCGCAGCCTGATTCTCGAGCCGACGCGCGAGTTGGCGGCCCAGGTCGCCGAAAACTTCGAGAAATACGGCAAGCAGCACGATCTCAAGATGGCGCTGCTGATCGGCGGTGTGCAGATGGGTGATCAGGTCAAGGCGCTCAACGAGGGCGTCGACGTGCTGATCGCCACCCCGGGCCGGCTGATGGACCTGTTCGAGCGCGGCAAGATCCTGCTCAACGGCTGCGACCTGCTGGTGATCGACGAGGCCGATCGGATGCTCGACATGGGTTTCATCCCGGATATCGAGTTCATCTGTTCCAAGCTGCCCGAGACCCGGCAAACGATGCTGTTCTCGGCCACCATGCCGCCGCCGATCGAGAAGCTGGCCAAGAAGTTTCTGAAGACCCCGAAGCGGATCGAGGTGAGCCGCGCGGCTTCCAACAACCTCAATATCACTGCCTTCAAGGTCAAGACCGAGACGCGCGCCAAGCGCGAGACGCTGCGCTGGCTGCTTCAGAACGATCTTGTCGAAAGCGCGATCATCTTCGCCAATCGCAAGACCACGGTGCGCGAGATCAACAAGAGCCTGCAAGGCCACGGCTTCCGTTCGGGCGAAATCCACGGCGACATGGACCAGGCGAGCCGGATCAAGGAGCTGGACCGGTTCAAGGCCGGCGAGGTCAACATCCTGGTCGCGAGCGACGTCGCCGCGCGGGGGCTGGACATCAAGGGCGTGAGCCACGTCTTCAATTTCGATACCCCCTGGCACCCCGACGACTACGTCCACCGCGTGGGCCGCACCGGGCGGGCCGGCGCCAAGGGCCGGGCCTTCACCCTGGTCGCCAAGGAAGATGCCGAAGCGATCGAGAACATCGAGAAACTGACCGGCAGCACGATTCCGGTGTTCGGCAAGAGCGATGTTCGGGTGGAGCTGGCGCCGCCCGCAGCCCGGGTCGAGGTGCGCGAGCCAGGCGAGAAACCTGCGGAACAGCCACGCGAATCGCGTAGCGATCGCGGCGAGCCGCCGGCCCGTCCGGCGCGCGAGCGCGAACGCCAGCAGGCGAGCCCGCCGCGTCCCGAGCCTCGCCGCAAACCTGCACGGAACGATCGGGCGGGCAGCGAGGAACCCCGCCGCTTCGCTCCCGAAGAGCCGGTTCCGGCAGGGGTCTGGAACGGCCCGCAGCCCGAGTTCCTGGGCGTGTCCGCGCTGCGCTGAGGCGGCTGCTTAACGGTTTCTTTGCCGCGCCCGGGCCATGGGGCGGGAAGCATGGAGCTCTTTCTCGCCTCCGCCCGGGTCGTCGCCGAAACGATGTGGCCAGTAGCGGTCGTTTTCGTGATGCTGGCCCTGGCAACCAAACGCGCGGCGCTGATCGCCGCGATCCGCCGCTGCCGGCGCGAAGCCGGCACCAACCTCGGGCTCGTCGCGGTGAATTACATTCTTCTGGCGCCGATCATGGCGGTGCCGGTGTTCGCGGTGCGCGAAGCCATGCCGGTTCCAGCGGGGCTGGAGGCGGCGTGGGCGCAGCTGCCCGAAGCGTTGCTGCTGGCGCTGGCGCTGCTCCTGATCGAGCTTGCGGCCTATTGGCGCCACCGCTTCGAGCACCAGCCCGGGGTCTGGCGCTTTCACGCCACGCATCATTCGGACGAGGAACTGCACTGGCTATCGGTTCTGCGCAAGCACCCGGTCAGCAAGTTCATCGAGCTGCTTGTCGATACGCTGCCGGTGGTCCTGCTCGGGCTGCCGGCCTGGACCATCGTGGGCGCGCAGGTGATCCGCAGCTGGTGGGGCTATTTCATTCACGCCGACGTGCCGTGGACGCTGGGACCGGCCGGCCGCTGGCTGATTTCGCCGGCGGCGCACCGGCTCCACCACATTCGCGACGAGACTCTGATGGGGAGCAATTACGGCAACATGCTCGCGCTTTGGGACCGCCTGTTCGGAACCTGGCGCGACCCCGCGCCGCATGTTGGCTGCGCGACCGGCATCGCCGAAGGCAGCCGCGGCGTCTGGGGGGAGCTCGTCCGGCCCTGGGAGGCACGCTATCGCAATCGCGCTCCCAGCAGTCCGGTCAAGCCCAGCGCCGCTTAGAGCGTTCCTCCGGCCAGCGCGTCGATCGCGCCCTGCAGGATCACGGCTGCCGCGTGGCTGTCGATCATTTCGCCGCGCTTCTTGCGGCTGACGTCCTGGGCCAGAAGATCGCGCTCGGCGCTTAGCGTCGACCAGCGTTCGTCCCACAGCAGTATCGGCAAGGCGAGCCTGACGGCAAGATTGCGGGCATAGGCCCGGCTCGCCTGCGCGCGGGGCCCCTCGCTGCCGTCCATGTTGCGGGGAAGGCCGATCACGACGCCCCGGATGGCGCGGGCCCGAACCAGCTCGTCAAGCCTGGCGGCGTCGGCGCCGAACTTGCCGCGCGTCAACGTGCTGGCGGCGGTGGCGAAGCGCCAGCCGGCATCGCAGCTGGCAAGGCCAATCGTCCGGGTGCCGAGGTCCAGCCCGAGCAATGCGCCCCCCGCGGGCAGAAGCGCGGCGAAGTCGCGCGCGGTTTCGGCTATCGCCGGTTCGGCGTCCACGCGCGCACCCGGCGCACCACGTCGGCCTGGAGGTTCTTCCAGAACAGCGGGATGTCATAGACGTGGTAATTGTTGCCCGGCAGCACGGCCGGGCCCAGCCGCGGCGGATCGCCGATCAGCAGCAGGCCGCGCTCGTCGCACCGTGCCGGGACCGCGCCCACGACGAGATCGCCGCCCGAAAGGTCGCTGCGTGGCACCAGCGTGCCCAGATTGGCGGTGGCCGGCGCGGCGCCGCCCGAACTGCCGGTCAGCGGATTGACGCACACAATCGGCCCCTCGCCGCGCGGCTGGCCGTCGAATCCAGGCGTCCTCGAATACCGCATCAAGAGCATTGCGGGATCGGCCGGCTCGGCGAAGCTCGACCAGGCGACGATGCAGCCTGGCTGGCCCGGCACCGCGCATGCCGGGAGGGGGAGCGCGGGGAGGTCGTGCTGGACCGAGATCGGCCAGCCCACCGCATAGACCGCGGCGATGCGCGCGCGAAGCGGCTTGCCTGCAACCTCGTCGCGAAGGAGCCGCAGGACATGGAGCGAGCCCTGGCTATGCCCGGCAAGGACGATCGGCTTGTCCTTGGGTACGCTGGCGAGAAAAAAGCGGAACGCCTCGCGAACGTCCGCGTACGCCGCGTCGATCGCCTTCTGGGCCTCGGGCTTGTCGGTCAGGAAGGCGCCTGCGACCGCTTGGCGATACTTGGGCGCCCAGATCTCGTTGGCGCGGTTGAAGGCGCTCGCCATGCCCTTGATGAACAGCCGCGCGCGCCATTGGGCGGTTTCATCGTCCGGCCCCGCGTTCCAGTTCGCCTGCTCGGTCAGGGCGAGCGGGATGTAGCTGGTGGGGTGGACGAAGAAAACCGCGAAGGGGGGCGCCTCGCCTGCGCGTGCGGGGGCGCCCGGGCGAGAGGTTTCGATCGCGAGTTCGCCCGCCGGCAGGCTGCGCTCGGCGGCGGGGGCCTGCGGCGAGGGTGCTCGTATTGCCGGGTCGGAGAGAGTCGCGGCGACGGCGGGCTCATAGCGCGCCGGATCGCTGGTTCCGATCCCCGGGCGCGAGTACCACATCGCGGGATCGGCGTAGGCACTCGCGGCAAGCGGTTGCTGCGCCACGAATTCGCCCCGCGGCACGAAGGCGATCTCGGTCGCCTGTCGCGACCAGACCGCCAGCACGATCGCGCCGATCAGGATCAGCACCACGATCGCGGCAATGAGGTAGAGAAACCTACGCGCCACCGGCCGCCTTGCGGACAGGTTGAACCTGCTCCTCCTCGGCATTGGTTTCGGCGCGCCGCTCGAGTGCGACCTTGATCATCGCCAGCAGGGGATCGGCGAGCAGCAGGCCGAGCACACCGAACAGAATGCCCATGAATAGCTGCATCGCCAGCACCAGCGCGGGCGCAAGATCAACTGTCTTGCGCGCGATCATCGGGACGACGACATAGCCGTCGAAGTTCTGGATCAGCAGATAGGTGACGATGGTATAGATCCCCATGTCCGCTCCGCCCGAGAAGCCGACGAGCATCATCAGGGCGCCCGAAACGATTGCGCCGATATTGGGGATGAAGGCGAGCAGGCCGGTGAGGATCGCCAGCAGCGCGGCCATCGGGACCGCCTGGCCCACCACCAACGGCGCTATCCAGGCCAGCATGACATAGGTCAGCAGCCCCTCGAAGGCCATGCCGACCAGGCGCCCGGCCATCAGCCGCCGCATGGTGAGGCCCATCCGTTTCACCGTCTCGTAAAAGCCGCCGCGCTTTGCTTCGGGAAGCATCCAGGCGACACCGCGCTCGTAGAGCTTCGGCTCGAGCGCGATGTAGATGCCGATGATCGCGATCAGCAGCGTGGTGGTAAGCGCGCCCAGAATGCCGCCGAGCGCGCGCGTGACGGTCCCAAGCCCGCTCGACATGTTGCCGACATAGCTCTGGACCTGCTGCATGCTGACTTCGAACCCCTGCTCGCGCGCCCAGTCGACCAGGCTGGCGATCTGCTGCCCGATGATCGCCGGGAACTCGGCGGCTTCCCGTGTAATCGTGTTGCCCGCAAACATCCCGAGCCAGACGAGGAAGACGACGGTCAGCAGGAGGACGATCGCCACGCGCCAGCCGCGCCCGATCGGCAGCACCCGCCCCAGCAGGCGCGCGCCGCCGTCGATCATCGCGGCAAAGACCATCGCGCCGAAGATCGCGAGCAGGGCGCTGGAGAGATAGACGGTCAGCACCACCACGCCGATGGTCACCGCCCAGATGAAGGCCCGCGTATACTCATGACGCGCGCGCGGGTCGACGACGCGTGAAGGACTGGTTCCGAGGTCTGGCGGCTCGCCCGAGGCGGCGGCGTTGTCTTGCGCGGTGCCGCTCTCGGAATCGCTCACTCTAGCGCTCCACTGGCTGCGTTTTGCCCTCGGCGATCGCCGGCCGAAGCGTGGTGAAGGCGCGCGAGCCGCGCAGCGAGGTGAACCAGCTGATCGGATTGAGGTTGGTGGAGCCGTCGAGCGAGAAGGTGATGAATTCCGCCCGCCCCCCGATATTGGTCAACGGGACGGGCCCGCCGAGACCTTTCTCGAGGCTGCTCGCGCGGCTGTCGGCCGAATGGTCGCGGTTGTCGCCCATCACGAATACCGCGCCCTTGGGCACGGTCTGCTCGGCCATGTTGTCGAGCGGCTGCTGGGTGTGATCGATCACCAGGTAGCTCGCGCCATTGGGCAGCGTTTCGCGGTAAACCGGCATCCGGCAGACCACGCGGCCATCGCTGCGCGTCACGCGCATTCCGGGATAGCTGTACTCGTCGCAGGGGCTGTTGAGATCGACCGGGATCTCTATGGCGGGCTCGACCTGCTGCGGGACCGGTTTGCCGTTGAGCACGATCTGGCCGTTCACCACCGCGATCCTGTCGCCCGGCAGAGCGACGACGCGCTTGATGTAATCCTCGTCCCTGTCGGGCGGGACGGGAATCACGATGTCGCCGTATTGGGGCGTGCTCGCGAAGAGTCTCCAGTCGCCGCGCGGCAGCGGATGGAAGCTGAGCGAGGACCAGTTGTAGCCGTAGGGATATTTGCTGACCACCAGCCGGTCGCCGACCAGCAGATTGGGCATCATCGATTCGGAGGGGATGTAGAACGGTTTGGCGACGAAGCTGTGAAACGCGAGCACTGCCAGCAGCATGAGCGCCAGCCCGCGGAATTCCGCGAACCAGTCGATCTTCTCCTTGGCCTTCTTCTCGGGCTTGGCTTTTTCGGGTTCGGTCATTGGGGCCTGGATCGAAGGGGCGCTGTCGCTGCTCATACGGGGATCGCCTCGATGATCACGAAGGCCTGCGCCCACGGGTGGTCGTCGGTGAGGGTGAGATGGATGCGCGCCTCATGCCCCGGCGGAGTCAATTCCGCAAGGCGGATTGCGGCGCCGCCGGTCAGAGCGAGGGTGGGCGCACCCGACGGAGCGTTGACCACGCCGATGTCCTTCATGAACACCCCGCGCCGGAAACCGGTGCCGACCGCCTTGCTGAACGCCTCCTTCGCGGCGAACCGCTTGGCGTAGGTGCCGGCGCGGGTAAAGGGCCGTCGGGCCGCCCGGGCGCGCTCGTCCTCGGTGAAGCAACGGGCCTCGAATCGTTCGCCGAAACGCTCAAGAGAGTTCTGAATGCGCTCGATATTGCACAGGTCGGAGCCAAGGCCGATGATCACCGCGCCGCGTCCATCAGCTCGCGCATCTGGCGGACCGCATCGGCCAATCCCACGAACACCGCCTCGCCCACGAGGTAGTGGCCGATGTTGAGCTCGGCGAGCTGGGGGATGGCGGCGATCGGCTGGACATTGTCGAAGGTCAGGCCGTGGCCGGCGTGCGGTTCGATGCCGTTCCTGGCGGCGAGCGCGGCCATATCGGCGATACGCCTGAGTTCGCGCGCGCGATCCTCGCCGGTGGCGTGGGCGTATTCGCCGGTGTGAAACTCGACCACCGGGGCGCGCAGGCGGATCGCGGCCTCGAGCTGGCGCTCGTCGGCCTCTATGAACAGGCTGACGCGGATTCCCGCATCGGCGAGGCGGCTGACGATGGGGGCCAGCTTGTTGTGCTGACCCGCGGCGTCGAGCCCGCCCTCGGTGGTGCGCTCCTCGCGCTTCTCGGGCACGATGCAGGCGGCGTGCGGCCTGTGCGCCAGTGCGATCGCCAGCATCTCCTCGGTCGCTGCCATCTCGAGGTTGAGCGGCAGCCCGGTCGCGGCCTGGATGCGCGCAAGGTCGCTGTCGCGGATATGCCGCCGGTCCTCGCGCAGATGCGCGGTGATCCCGTCGCCGCCGACCGCCGCCACGATCTCCGCCGCGCGCACCGGATCGGGATGATCGCCCCCGCGCGCGTTGCGGATGGTGGCGACGTGGTCGATGTTGACGCCGAGGCGGAGAGGGCGGCTAGTCACGCCTTGCGGCTTCCCGGCCTGGTCACGGGGATGGCGGCGAGTTCGGGCGGCACCTGGTCATCGGCATAGCTGGGCACCGCAATGGCGATCAGCGGGAAGAACGGCACGCCCAGATCGACCGACCCGTTCGAGCGGTCGACGAGCGCGGCTTCGGCGATCACTTCCCCGCCTTCGCGCGCGACCGCCGCGATCGCCTCGCGGCTGGAGAGCCCGGTGGTCACGACATCCTCGACCATCAGCACCTTCTGCCCCGGCTCGAGCCGGAAGCCGCGGCGCAGTTCGAAGGTGCCGGTCGGCCGCTCGAGGAACACTGCGTCCACTCCCAGACAGCGGCCCATCTCGTGGCCGATGACGAGGCCGCCCATCGCCGGGCTGACGACGACATCGACCCGCCCTAGCAGATCGGCCGGGAGCTTCCGGGCGAGGGCGCGCGCGAGCCGCGCGGCGCGCGCCCCGTTCATCAGCACGCGCGCACACTGCAGATACTGAGCGGAATGACGCCCGGAGGAGAGCACGAAGTGCCCTTCGAGCAGCGCCTCGCTGGCCCGGAATTCGCCAAGGATCTCGTCGTCGGTCATGGTCCGGGCTGAAAGCCGCTCCGGAGAGGGGTTGCAAGAGGGGAATGGGATGATGCGGAAAATTTGTCGCCAGGCCCGCTTGAGGCCCGCCCAAAGCGTGCCTATAGGCCGCGCGATACGACCCATGCGGGGAGCGGCGGTTGCCGTGCCCGGGTCTCAAATACCCAGCAGGCGGGCGGGGAGCCCGGCCCAAGCGACAGCGAGACGGATTAGCGGATGTCCACAGCGATCATCGAATTCACGCGCAGCCGGGCGGCTGGCATGCTCGCCTTTCTGCTGGCGCTGGCCCTGACCCTGGCTCTTAACCTGACCCTGGCCGGTCCGGTGCTGGCCCAGCCGGCTGCGGCGCCTGTCGCCGCGAGCCCGGCCGCTGCCGCGCCGGCTCCGGCCAGCGTCGCCTCCGCCGCGCCGGCGGCCGATTCCGCCGGAGCGGGCGGATACACCCCGATGACGCCGACCGCGGGAGTGGGCATGCCGGTCGACGGCGGGCTTGATGTACAGGCCCAGTTCTCGCCCACGGGCCGCTATGCCCAGAAGTTTCACGTCGCGCTGGTGTGGGTGATGGGCATCATCAGCGTCTTCGTGCTCGGCCTGCTCGTCTATGTGATGTGGCGCTTCAGGGCGAAGGCGCATCCGGTGCCCACGCGGACCACGCACAACACGCTGCTCGAGGTGGTCTGGACACTGGTGCCGGTGCTCGTTCTGATCGGGATCGCGATCCCCTCGATCTCGCTGCTGTCGCAGCAATATCGCTCGCCGCCCAGGGACGCGGTGACGGTCAAGATCACGGGCAACCAGTGGTACTGGTCGTACAGTTTTCCCGACAATGGCGACTTCACCTTCGACAGCTACATGCTCAACATTCCCGGTGAGCCGAAAGTCAATCCGCAGCAGCGCGACGTCGGCACGAGGCCATGGGACGGCCCGAGCCATCTCGAAGTGGACAACCGGCTGGTCTTGCCGGTGGGCGTCCCGCTCCGGATGCAGGTCACCGCCGGCGACGTGATCCACTCCTTCGCCGTCCCCGCGCTGTGGTTCAAGATCGATGCCGTTCCCGGCCGCCTCAACGAGCGCGTTCTGACGATTGACAGGCCGGGCGTCTATTACGGCCAGTGCTCCGAGCTGTGCGGGGTAAAGCACGGCTATATGCCGATCGCCATCGAAGCGGTGCCGCTGGCGCGGTGGCGCCAGTGGGTGATCGCGCAAGGGGGCACCTTCAAGGACGCCGCCGCGAACCGCGCCGCGCCCGCGGCGGCGCCGCTGAAGCAGCCGGTGAGCGCCAATGCGGCCGCCCCGGCGACGCCCGGTGCGACCGGCTCGCCCGCGGCGACCGGCGCGCCGGTCGCACCCGCGACGCCCACGCCCGCCACCTGATCCCGTCCGATTTCCTGAAGAGACCGCAAGCCATGGCCACCACCACCGCCGACACCTTCCAGGCCCACACGGACCATGATCACGCGCATCACGATGCCGATCACAAGCCGGGGTTCTTCGCCCGCTGGTTCATGTCCACCAATCACAAGGACATCGGCACACTTTACCTGATCTTCGCGATCGGCGCGGGCATCATCGGCGGCGCGATCTCGGGCATCATGCGCGCCGAGCTGGCCGCGCCGGGTGTCCAGTATCTGGGCTGGTGGGTGAGCCTGATGGGCGGCGAAGCCAACTTCGACGCAACTCTGCACATGTGGAACGTGCTCATCACCGCGCACGGCCTGATCATGGTGTTCTTCATGGTCATGCCGGCGATGATCGGCGGGTTCGGCAACTGGTTCGTGCCGCTGATGATCGGGGCGCCCGACATGGCGTTCCCGCGCATGAACAACATCTCCTTCTGGCTGACCGTGGCGGGCTTCGCTTCGCTGATGATCTCGACCTTCCTGCCCGGCGGCACCGGCAATGGCGCCGGCATCGGTTGGACCGCATATGCCCCGCTTTCGACCTCGGGCTCGAGCGGGCCGGCAGTCGATTTCGCGATCTTCTCGCTCCATCTCGCCGGCGCGGGTTCGATCCTGGGGGCGATCAACTTCATCACCACCATCTTCAACATGCGCGCGCCGGGCATGACGCTGCACAAGATGCCGCTGTTCGTCTGGTCGATCCTGGTCACCGCGTTCCTGCTCCTGCTTGCCCTGCCGGTGCTGGCCGCGGCGATCACCATGCTGATCACCGACCGCAATTTCGGCACCACCTTCTTCGATGCCAGCGGCGGCGGCGACCCGGTGCTCTATCAGCATCTGTTCTGGTTCTTCGGCCATCCGGAGGTCTACATCATGATCCTGCCGGGCTTCGGCATGATCAGCCAGATCATCGCGACCTTCTCGAAGAAGCCGATCTTCGGCTATCTCGGCATGGCCTACGCGATGGTCGCGATCGGCGTGGTCGGCTTCGTCGTGTGGGCGCACCACATGTACACCGTCGGACTCGACGTGAACACGAAGATGTATTTCACCGCCGCCACGATGGTGATCGCGGTGCCCACGGGCGTGAAGATCTTCAGCTGGATCGCGACGATGTGGGGCGGCTCGATCGAGTACAAGAGCCCGATGGTGTGGGCGATCGGGATGATCTTCCTGTTCACCGTGGGCGGCGTGACCGGCGTCTATCTCGCCAACGGCGGGGTCGACGACGTCGTGCACGACACCTATTTCGTGGTCGCGCATTTCCACTATGTGCTTTCGATGGGCGCGGTGTTCAGCCTGTTCGCGGCGTTCTATTACTGGTTCCCGAAGATGAGCGGCCGGATGCATTCCGAGCTGCTCGCGCATCTGCACTTCTGGGTATTCTTCATCGGCGTGAACCTGATCTTCTTCCCGATGCACTTCCTCGGGCTGCAAGGCATGCCCCGCCGCTATCCGGATTACACCGAGGCCTATACCCAGTTCAACGAGCTGGCGACGGTGGGCTACATGGTGATGGCCGGTTCGATGGCGATCTTCTTCGTCAACGTGCTCTATGCGCTCGTCGCGGGCAAGAAGGCTGCCGACAATCCCTGGGGCCCGGGCGCCACGACGCTCGAGTGGACGCTGTCCAGCCCGCCGCCGTTCCACCAGTTCGAGACGCTGCCGGTGATCGAGGACGTCGACCATCACCGCCAACCGCAGCCCGCGGGCAAGGCGGCGCCGGCCTGATCGCCGGCCCGGTGGCACGGAAAAAGACCGTGACGGCCGGCCCCGCGGGGTCGGCCGTTCGCGTTTCAGTCACGAAGGGATAGCCGATGCCGGACATGCGCGTGATCGATACGGGAGAGGTCTCGCTGCGCTGCGCTGTCGAGCGGCCGGCCTCGGGCGAGGGGCCGCTGGCGATTCTCGTCCACGGCTTTCCCGAAAGCTGGTATTCCTGGCGCCATCAGCTCGGCCCGCTCGCCGCCGCCGGCTTCACCGCCTGCGCGATCGATGTGCGCGGCTATGGCGGCTCGGACAAGCCCCGGGCGGTCGAGGACTATGCGATGGAGCGGATCGTCGGCGACGTGGTCGGCCTCGCCCGCGCGCTCCAGCCCCAAGCCCCCGCAATCCTGATCGGGCACGACTGGGGCGCGCCCATCGTGTGGAACTCCGCGCTGACCCACCCTGACCGGTTCAGCGCCGTGGCGGGGCTTTCGGTGCCCTTCGCCGGCGTGCCCGCGCGGCCCTTCACCGAGGTGTTCCGCGAGCATTTCACCTCGAAGGGCCGGTTCTTCTACCAGGAATATTTCCAGGAGCCGGGAGTCGCCGAGGCAGAGGCCGAGGCCGATCCGCGCGGCTTTCTCGAGCGGATGATGTATGCGGTCAGCGGCGATGCGCCGCCCGGCGACCACTTCGACAAGCCGCTCGGCGCGACGTTCCTCGAGGGCCTGCCCCAACCGGCCCCGGTGCCATGGCTGAGCGCCGCCGACCTCGATTACTACGCGGGCGAGTTTTCCGCCTCGGGCTTTCGCGGCCCGCTTAATCGCTATCGCAACCACGAGCGCGATCACGAATGGCTGCAAGCCTGGCACGGCAAGCGGATCGAGCAGCCGTGCCTGTTCATCGGCGGCAGCCGTGATCCCGCGACCACGCTGTTCGGCGCGGTCAGCGACCCGGTCGGCATGATGCGCCACTTCGCGCCGCGCGTGGAAGGCCATGTTCTCGAAGGCGTCGGCCACTGGACCCAGCAGGAGCGCCCCGGGGAGGTCAACCGGCTGCTGCTCGACTGGCTCGCCCGGGTGTGATTTTTTCCGCGGCCTGGTTGCTTCTCGCTCGTTGTGCAAACGCCGTGGCCGGCCGTTGGCGCTTGCGGATGCGGTCCGCGCCTCGGGGGCGGGATTTGCAACAGCCACAGCCGGCTCCGCGAGGTGACAGCCAAGCGGCTGACAAGGTTGACCTTGGCGGGAAAGGTCACAGTTTTCACCACGCGATCTTGGCGTAACATGCTTGCCATGGCGCTTCCCTCCTGCCGCCGGCGAGCCTATAGGCGCACGGCTCCGATGTCCGATTTCGTCGCTCTCCCGCTCCCCGCCGACTGGCGCGATTTCTTCGCCTTGACCAAGCCGCGGGTCATGAGCCTGGTGATCTTCACCGGGCTGTGCGGGCTGCTCGCGGCGCCGGGCTCGATCAATCCGGTGATCGGCTTCACCGCCATTCTGTGCATCGCGATGGGGGCCGGCGGCTCGGGCGCGCTCAACATGTGGCTCGAGGCCGATCTCGACGCCAGGATGAAGCGCACCGTGGCGCGGCCGATTCCCTCGGGCCGCGTGCGGCGCGAGGACGCGCGCGATTTCGGCGTTGCGCTCGCCGTCGCTTCGGTGCTGATCATGGGGGTGGCCGTCCACTGGCTCGCCGCCGCGCTGCTGGCGCTCTCGATCCTCTATTACGCGGTGTTCTACACGCTCTGGCTCAAGCCCCGCACACCGCAGAACATCGTTATCGGAGGGGGGGCGGGGGCCTTCCCGCCGCTCATCGGGTGGGTCGCGGTGACGGGACAGATCACGGCCATGCCGCTGATCCTGTTTGCGATCATTTTCGTCTGGACCCCGCCGCATTTCTGGGCGCTCGCGCTGTTCGTGAAGAGCGATTACGCCAATGCGGGCATCCCGATGATGCCGGTCGTGCGCGGCGAGTCGCACACCCGCCGGCAGATCCTCCTCTACAGTGTCCTGCTGGTGCCGGTCGCGCTGGCGCCGTGGGCGATCGGCGGGGCGGGTGCGCTTTACGGGGCGGCGGCGCTGGCGCTGTCGCTCGGCTTCCTGGCGCAGGCGGTCCCGGTGGGAACGCGAACCACCGGCGAGCGCGACGCGATGAGCGCCGAAAAACGCCTGTTCAAATTCAGCATTTTCTATCTCTTCGCGCTGTTTGCGGTCCTTGTCGCCGACCGCCTGCTAGCTTACTCGGGACTTGCCGCATGACTTTCGAGGACCACGCCGAAATCCGCCGCCGCCGCAAGAGCCGCAATCTGGCGCTGGGGCTGCTGCTCGCCTTCTTCGCGGTGCTGTTCTACGCGATCACCATCGCGCGCATGGGCTGATGATGGCGAGCCTCGCCCCCCGCAGCAGCAACGCCAGGGTCGCGCTGATGGCGGCCGCGCTCGGGCTTGCCATGCTCGCGCTCGGGTTCGCCGCGGTGCCGCTCTATCGGCTGTTCTGCCAGGTCACGGGCTTCGGCGGCACCACGATGCGCGCCAGCGAGAGCGAGGCGGCGCTGGCCGAACGCCTGGGCAGGAGCGCGGGCGCGGGGACGATCTCGATCCGCTTCGATGCTTCGAAGGATCGCGGCCTGCCCTGGCGGTTCGCGCCCGTGCAAAGCACGCAGCAGGTCGCCATCGGGCAGCGGAGCATGGCTTTCTACACCGCGCGCAACGATTCGAACCGAACCATTACGGGCCGCGCCAGCTTCAATGTCGAGCCCGAGCAGGCGGGGCGGTATTTCAACAAGATCCAGTGCTTCTGCTTCACCGAGCAGACGCTCCGGCCTGGCGAGGAGGTCCGCATGCCGGTGCTGTACTTCGTCGACCCCGCCGCGCTGAAGGACCCGAACATGGAGCGAGTCGAGCAGATCACGCTCAGCTACACCTTCCACCAGGCGAAAGAGCCATCCTAGCCTCTGGACCGGCGCAAACGCGGGCATTAAGGGGCAGGGCAATCTGACCAGCAGGATCGATCATGGCCGGCGCTAAGAACCACGATTACCACATTCTCGCACCCGATCTCGTGCCGCTGATCGGCGCCGTCTCCGCGCTGACTTTCACCAGCGGCATGGCGCTCACCATGCATGAGATGGCGAACGCAACGCTCGTGCTGGGCCTCGGCATCGCGGGCCTGATCGCCACTTTCTTCATCTGGTTCAGCAAGATCATCAAGGAAGCGCACGCCGGCGATCATACTCCGGTGGTCCAGCTTCACCTGCGCTACGGCATGATCCTGTTCATCGCGTCGGAAGTGATGTTCTTCGTCGGCTGGTTCTGGAGCTGGTTCGATTTCGCGCTGTTCCCCAGCCAGCTGTCCGAGGTGGTCGGCGGCCAATGGCCGCCCAAGGCGATCGAGGCGGTAATGGATCCCTTCGCGCTGCCGCTTCTCAATACGATGATCCTGCTGTGCTCGGGCACCACGGTCACCTGGGCGCATCACAGCCTGATCCACGGCGATCGCGACGGCCTCAAGAAAGGCCTGTGGGCGACGATCCTGCTCGGCATCCTGTTCACCGCCATCCAGGCCTATGAATACGCCCACGCCCCGTTCGGCTTCGGCGGCAACACCTATTCCTCCGCATTCTACATGGCGACGGGATTCCACGGCTTCCACGTGCTGGTCGGCACGATCTTCCTGATCGTGTGCCTGGTACGCACCTACAAGGGCCACTTCACTCCGCGCCAGCACTTCGGCTTCGAAGCGGCGGCGTGGTATTGGCACTTCGTCGATGTGGTGTGGCTGTTCCTGTTCGTGGTCGTCTACGTCTGGGGCGGGTGGGGCGCCGAATTCCATTGATGCCGATGCGCGCGGCGACCCGGCGCGTTCCTGTATTCGCTACCGTCGTGGTTGCGGCCGCGGTCGCCACGATGATCGCGCTCGGTTTCTGGCAATTGCAGCGCAGGGCCGAAAAGGAGGCGCTGCTTGCGCAATACGCGCGCGCTGCGACGGTGGGCTCCGAAGTAGCGTGGCCGCTTGCGCCCGAAGATTATCCCCGATCGCTATACCGCCACGCGCAGATCGACTGCGCGAGCGTCGCCGCCGTAGGGGCTGTGGCGGGGCGCTCGCAGGGGGGCAAGGCCGGCTGGGCTCATGTCGCCCGCTGCCGCCTCGCCGGCGGGGGCGAAGCAGCCGTCGCGCTCGGCTGGTCAGACCGGCCCCGATCGCCGCAATGGCGGGGCGGGACCGTGCGCGGCATTGTCGGGCCGGCGGGAAAGGGGATTCGCCTGGTCGCCTTCCCCCCGCAGGCGGGGCTCGCGCCTCTCGCCGTTCCCGACCCCGGCGCGATCCCCAACAACCACCTTTCCTACGCCGTGCAGTGGTTCGCCTTCGCCGCGACCGCGCTGGTGATCTACGCTCTGGCGCTCAGGAAGCGCCGGCAAGGGCGCTGACAGCCAGCTTCGCCCCGAATAAGCGGCGCTTGCTTGCGGGGCCTGGGCGCGGTCGCTAACCGCCGACACCCATGCGCTATGTTTCCACCCGCGGCCGCGCGCCGGCGCTCGATTTCGCCGGAGTCACGCTGGCCGGACTCGCCAGCGACGGCGGGCTCTATGTTCCCGAGGCCTGGCCTGTGCTGGCGCGTGACGAGATCGCGGCGCTGCGCGGGCTTCCCTATGCCGAGCTCGCGGCGCGCATCATGCGGCCCTTTGTCGGCGAGAGCCTCGCGCCCGGGCGGCTGCGCGCCCTGACGGCGCAGGCCTATGCCCGATTCGCCCACGCCGCCGTCACGCCGCTGACCCAGCTCGACGAACGGCACTGGCTGCTCGAGTTGTTTCATGGCCCCACCTTGGCTTTCAAGGACGTCGCGCTCCAGCTCCTGGGACTGCTGTTCGAGGAGTTCCTGGCGCGCGAGAACAGCCGGCTGACCGTGGTCGGCGCGACCAGCGGGGACACGGGATCGGCCGCCATCGACGCGCTTGCCGGGCGCGAGGGTATCGAGATCTTCATGCTCCACCCCGCCGGCCGCGTCAGCGACGTCCAAAGGGTGCAGATGACGACCGTTCGCGCACCCAATGTGCACAACATTGCGGTCGAGGGCGCGAGCTTCGACGATGCGCAAGCCATGGTGAAGCGGCTGTTCGCCGACAGCCAGGTGACCGCGCGTCACCGCCTCGGCGCGGTCAACTCGATAAACTGGGCGCGGCTGATGGCGCAGGTGGTCTATTACTTCGCCGCCGCGCTCCAGTTCGGCGCTCCGGAGAAGAAGGTGGCCTTCAGCGTGCCGACCGGTAATTTCGGCGATGTCTTCGCGGGTTATGCGGCGGCCAGGATGGGCCTGCCGATCGAGCGGCTGGTGGTGGCGACCAATGTCAACGACATCCTCCACCGCGCGCTGTCGGAAGGCGACTACTCGGTCGGCGAGGTGACCGCGACCGCCGCGCCGAGCATGGACATACAGATCAGCTCGAATTTCGAGCGGCTGCTGTTCGATCTCGGGAATCGCGACGGCGCGGCGCTGGCCGCGCAGATGGCGCGTTTCGAAAAAGCGCGCGCGATCCGGCTGACCGCCGCCCAGCTCGGCGGCGCGCGCGCGCTGTTCGCCAGCGTCCGCGCCGATGCCGGGGACATGGCGAGCGCGATGCGCTGGGCCTGGGAACAGTGCGGCTGCGAGGCGATCGACCCGCACACCGCGATCGGCCTGCACGCCGCGCGTTCGCTCACCTGGCCCGACGGTGTGCCGGTGGTGACGCTGGCGACCGCGCATCCGGCCAAGTTCCGCGACGCGGTCGAGCGCGCGACCGGGTTCCGCCCGAGCCTCCCGGCGCGCGTGGGCGATCTGTTCGGGCGCGAGGAACGCTGCGCGCGGCTCCCGGGCGACTACGCGGCGGTGCGCGCCTACATCCTCGAGACCGCGACTCCGCTCTGATGGCCGAGTTCAGGGCCGATCCGATGCTGATGGTGGGCGAAGGCTGGGACGCCTACCGCCTGCTCGACAGCGGGCATGGCCGCAAGCTCGAGCAATATGGGCGGTTCCGCTTCATCCGCCCCGAGCGCCAGGCGCTGTGGTCGCCGCGGCTCGCCGAATGGGAGGCGGATGGCGAGTTCGTGCCGGGGAGCGACGAGGACGGCGGCGGGCGCTGGCAGCTATCGGACGAGGTGCCGCGCGAGGGCTGGGAGCTGGGCTGGGGAAGCCAGGTCCGCTTCACCGCGCAATGCACCCCCTTCCGCCATCTCGGCTTCTTTCCCGACATGGCGCAAGTGTGGCGGTGGATGGGCGAGCACCTCTCTCCCCCTCCCCTGGGGCGTGGGGAAGCGTCGGGAGGGGACCGTAAAGGCGACATTCCCCACCCCGAGGCCTCCGCTGAAGGCGAGGGGTTCGATACGCTCAACCTGTTCGGCTATACCGGCGTCGGCACTCTGGCTCTCAGCCGCTTCGGGCGCGTGACCCATGTCGATGCGAGCAGGAAATCGGTGGCGCAGGCGCGCGTGAACGCCGCGCTGTCGGGTCTGAGCGACGCACCGATCCGCTGGCTCGTCGACGATGCAGCCAAATTCGCCACGCGCGAGGTGAGGCGCGGCAAGCGCTATGATGGCATTATCCTCGATCCGCCCAAGTTCGGGCGCGGCCCCGAGGGTGAAGTGTGGCGGCTCGAGGAGGGCCTGCCCGGCCTCGTCGCCGACTGCCGGCGCCTGCTCGACGAGAAGAGCCGCTTCCTGTTCCTGACCGTCTATGCCGTGCGGTTGAGCAGCGTCGCGCTTGGCGGACTGCTCGACCAAGTCTTCGCCGAGCTGCCCGGCACGATCGAGCACGGCGATCTGGCAGTGCGCGAGGAGGGCGTCCCGTCACCAGCTCGCGACCAGCGGCGCCGCCTGCTCCCCACCGCCATCTTCGCACGCTGGAGCAATCCGGGCTAAGGCCAGGCGCGATGGACGATTCGCTGCATCTCGAGGTCGCCGATTTCGAGCACGATGTGCTCACCGGCATCTATTCGGAGGAAACGGGCAGGCCGCAGCCGCTCCGCTTCACTATCCGCGCGCGCCTCAAACCGCTCGCGCATTACGCCCCCGAAACCACGCTCGACGCATCCAAGAATTACATGGATTTGAAGCTCGCCGCGTCCGAGGCCCTGCCGCCCGGCGTCCACTTCAAGCTGATCGAAGCGGTCGCCGACCATGTCTGCGAGACGCTGTTTCTCCAGGATGGCCGGGTGGAGGCAGTGACGGTAAGGATCGTCAAGCTCGCCATCGCCAGCGCCGGAGAGGCAATCGGGATTACGCTCCACCGCGAACGGCGCCAATGAGACAGGTCATGAAGCGCGTCGCGGTAGACGGGCTGCCGGCCGAGCCGCTCGCGGCGGCGGGGCTGTTCCACCAGCACTGGTTGCCGCATGTCGAGACCATTCTCGGGAGCGGCGTCAACGTCACCGTCGCGGTCGAGCCGGCCAATCACACGCACCGCGAATGGCGCCGCGCCGTCGCCGCCGGGCTGGCCCGCGCGCATGCGCCCTGCCGAATCAATGTGGTGGCGGGCGAGGGGGCGGCGCTTGACGCGATAGAGCGTTTCCTGGCCGCCGCGCCCGGGATCACCGGGCAATATCTCGAGTGCGATGCCGGCGGCGCGGGCGATCCTTTAATGGAAGCTCGATGAGCGTTCGGATCGTCTTCCTGGGGCCCCTGCGCGAACTGGCGCGGGAGGGCGCGCGCGCGGTGCCGGCGCCGCTGGGGTGGGACGGTCTGCTCGAAGCCGTCGGCCCCGCGATCGCCGCCCAGCTTCGCGAGGGGCGGATCGCGGTCGCCTGCGCGGGCCGGGTTGTGGCCGACGCCACTCAGCTTGCGGCGCTCGATGGCGACGAGGTCGCGCTGCTTCCCCCCGTCAGCGGAGGCTGAGCCGGTGCGCGACGTCCGGCTGCTCGTGCGCGGCTTTTCCCCCGCGCCGCCGCTCGCCCGGCTTGCGCGCGCCTGCCCCGGCGCCGGAGGGATCGCCAGCTACCTTGGCCTGGTCCGCGGTTCCGGCGTGCGCGCGCTCGAGCTCCAGCATTACGCCCCGCTCACGCTGCCCGGAATGGAGTCGCTCGCGGCCGCGGCCGAGGAGCGGTTCGGGCTCGCGGGCGCGGTGGTCTGGCACCGCATCGGCCGGCTCCGCCCCGCCGCGCCGATCGTGCTCGCCGCAGCCGCCGCGCCGCACCGGCGGGAAGCGCTCGACGCGGTGGACTACCTGATGGACCACCTCAAGGCGGCGAGCTGGCTCTGGAAGCGCGAATTGCGCGAGGACGGCTGGCACTGGATCGAACCCCGCCCCGATGATCGTGCGGCGCTCGTGCGGTGGCGGTGAGTGGCGGCGACCGATGAGGCCAAAACCGGTGCGCGGGATCGCGCATCTCGATTCCGCGCGCGCCCCTCCGGGCCGAGCCTGCCCCGCGCAGGGCCAGCAGCTCGCGGCTGTCGTTAAGGTCTTCCTGCGTCCGCCGCAGCAGCGCCCACGCCGGCGCCGGATAACGGTCGAGCGCGGCGTCGAGGCCGGGCCTGCGAACGCGCACAGCCGGGTGTCACCGCACTTGCGCGCGCAGTCGTGCCAGCGTTTGGTCCTCCTCGCCCACCTGCGCGAGCACTTGCTGGCGGACCCCTTCGATCGCCGAGACATCCTCTGCCTGGATCGCGCCGGCGACCATCAGCGTGTCGAGCTCGGCGAGCGCCACCGCGGTCAGGCTGCGCGCCGAGTCGAGATCGGCAAGCGCGACCTGCGCCGAGGCCCACGCGTCGCTGCCGACCGCTGCCCCTGCCGCGGCATTGGCGATTCGTGCGGTCCGGCCGGCACTGGCGCGGAACGCCTGGTGCGAGGCATCGGCCCGAGCCGCCAGGCCCGCGAGTCGCTCCGCGAGCGGCCCGCCAAGCGGCGGCATGACGGGCGGCACGTCCAGCGGGGCGGCCGGCGCGGGGTCGAATCGCCCCTCGGCGCGCTCGACATCGCGGATTGCGAGCGAGGGATATTTGTCGTTCGGACTGGCGCAGGCGGCCAGGGCTGGACACGCGGTCAGGAGGATGCAGAAGGCGCGCAGGCGGTGCATGGGCGGGTCTGATAGCAGGCCGGGCGGGCGGCGCCAGAGCGGCCCCCAATTTCCGTGCCGGCGCCGCGCGTGGCCCGTTGACTTGGGCCCCCCTTTCCCCTAACGGCACGCGTCCTTACCGGGACCTCCCTGATGGCGGGTCTACGGGCGCGCCGGAATACCGAGAGGGTCCGGCACAGCAAATTGAACGGAAGACGAGCACCATGTTCGCAGTAGTGCGCACGGGCGGCAAGCAATACCGGGTTGCCGCCGGAGACAAGATCGCGGTCGAGAAGCTGGCTGGCGACGCCGGCGACACCATCACGCTGGGCGATGTCCTTCTCGCCGGCGACGGCGAGTCGCTGGCCGATGCGGCCAAGACCGTCGTCTCGGCGGAGATCATCGCGCAGGCCAGGAGCGAGAAGGTTCTCGTCTTCAAGAAGCGCCGCCGGCACAATTACCGCCGTAAGAACGGCCACCGCCAGCAGATGACGCTGTTGCGGATCGTCGCGGTGGGCGATTCGAAGGCGGAAAGGAAGGCTGCCGCTCCGAAGATGGAATCGGCGCCCAAGCCTCAGGCCGAGAAGGCGCCCGCCAAGCAGGGTGACGCGCTGCCCAAGGACAGTTCGGCCCGGAAGGCAGCACCCGAGGCGGCGAAAGCCGCGCCGCTGAAGAACGCCGCCACCAAGGCCGCGGACGGCGAGGCGAAGGCCGCGGCCAAGAAGCCCGCCGCCAGGAAATCACCGGCCGACAAGCCGGCGGCCAAGAAGTAAGGAGCACACGCCATGGCACATAAGAAAGCAGGCGGTTCATCGCGCAACGGCCGCGATTCGGCAGGTCGCCGTCTCGGCGTGAAGAAGTTCGGCAGCGAGACGGTCGTGCCGGGCAACATCCTCGTGCGCCAGCGCGGCACGAAGTTCTACCCAGGCTCCAATGTGGGAATGGGCAAGGATCACACGCTGTTCGCGCTGAGCGATGGCATCGTCCGCTTCCACAAGGGCAGGCTGGGCCGAAAGTTCGTCTCGGTCGACATGATGGCCGAGGCCGCCGAATAAGCGGACGCTCCGATAACGGGATCGTCCAGACTGGATGGTCCCAGCCGGCGTGAAATCCGGCAGCCGAAGAGGGAGATGGGACCCGTCCCGTCTCCCTCTCGTCGTTTCTCCCTCTCCGTTCGGCGAATATCGGTTCGCCGCCATGGCAGTGTCACGCGCCAGTGCCAGGCGCGCGGATCGAAGGGAGAATGACATCCATGTTCCACCGCACCGAGCGGCTGCTGCTTCGGCCCGCCTGGCCCGAGGATCGGGAGATGATCCTGGCGGGTATCGGCGACGAACGCGTGGTCAGACACCTGGCCGGGGCGTCATCGCCCTATCTCCCCGGGCACGCGCGAGGTCAGGACCCGCGTTTTCCAGATTTTCTGCTCACGCGTCCCCAAAGCCAGGGCGCGCGCCTTGTCGGCTGCGCGGGACTGGGCATCCTTCCCGGCGGGAACGCCGAGCTGGGCTGCTGGATCGCGCCTCCCCACCGGGGGCGGGGTTATGCCACCGAAGGCGCCCGGGGGGTTATCGAGGTCGCGAAGCTTCTCGGGCACAGCAGGCTCGAAGCGAGGCATTATCCGGATAATCCCGCTTCGGGCAAGGTGCTGCGCAGGCTCGGGTTTCGGCCCACCGGCACGGTGGAAACGCGCGATTGCCTGGCGCGCGGCGAAGCCGTCCCTTGCGCGATCCATATCCTCGACCTTGATGCGCAGGAAACACCGGCGCGGGCGGCCTGACGGCGAGCGCGGGGGGCAGGGCGCTAGGCCTCGAACGAATAGCCCGCGCTGCGCACCGTCCGCACCGGGTCCTTGGCGCCGGGAAGCTCGATGGCCTTGCGCAGGCGGCGGATGTGGACGTCGACCGTGCGCAGCTCGATGTCGCTGTCGGTGCCCCAGACACCGTCGAGCAACTGGCTGCGGCCGAACACGCGCCCCGGGCTTTCCATGAAGAATTTGAGCAGCCGGTATTCGGTCGGGCCAAGCTGAAGCATGTGCCCGCGCCGAGTGACGCGGTGCGCCACGGGGTCGAGCGCGATGTCGCCCACCTCGATCGTCTCTCCCGCCAGGGCCGGGCGGATCCGCCGCATCACCGCGCCTACCCGCGCCATCAGCTCGCGGGGAGAGAAAGGCTTCGTGAGATAGTCGTCCGCCCCGGTGTCGAGCCCGCGGATGCGGTCGTCCTCGGTCTCGCGCGCGGTCAGCATGATGATCGGGACATGCGAGGTCGCCTTGTCGCGGCGCAGCCGGCGGCAGACCTCGATCCCGCTGGTGCCTTCGATCATCCAGTCGAGAATGACGAGATCGGGGGCGTCCTCGGCGGCCAGCATCAGCGCCTCGTCGCCGTCGGAGGTGGCGCGGACATGGTAACCCTCGTTGCGGAACCGATATTCGAGCAGCTCCAGCAGCGCCGGATCGTCTTCCACCAGAAGCAGTTTCGCCGCGCCCAATTCCATGCCCCTGTCTAGACCCGCAGACAGCAATGTCGATATGACGGTCAAGCTACCGTTTTATGTCAGCGCTCCTCGTCCGAGGGATAATGTCCGGTGGCGGCGAAGTGCACCATCTCGGCGACATTGGTCGCGTGGTCGCCGATCCGCTCGAGGTTGCGCGCGACGAACAGGAGCTGCGCGGCGCTGGTGATGGTGGAGGGGTTTTCGACCATGTGGCTGACCAGATTGCGGAAGATCGAATTGTAGAAAGCGTCCACCCGGCGGTCGGTACGGATCACCTCGAGCGCCAGCTCGGCATCGCGCGCGGCGTAGGCGGTGAGGACATCGTGGACCATCTCCGCGGCGATCTCGGCCATTGCCGGGAGCAGGGTGAGCGGCTCGAATTTCTTGCGCTGGGTGTCGATCTCGCGGCTCGCCTTGGCGATCGCCTTGGAATAGTCGCCGATCCGCTCGACCACGCCGGCGATCTTGAGAGCGGCGATGACCTCGCGCAGATCGTCGGCCATGGGGGCTCGCAGCGCGATGATCCGCACCGCGAGCCGATCGACTTCGGCTTCGAGCGCGTCGATCTTCTTGTCGCCCTCGATGGTTCGCTCGGCAAGGGCGTCGTCGCCCTGGATCAAGGCATCCATCGCATTCTGCACGGCGGCTTCGGCCAGACCCCCCATCTCCGCGATCAGGCCGCGCAGCCGGGTGATGTCCTCATCGAAAGCCTTGACGGTGTGCTGTTCCATGTGCCGTTACCCGTATCGACCGGTGATATAGTCTTTGGTCCGCGTTTCGATCGGATTGGTGAAGATATCCGAGGTGCGGCCGTATTCAACCATCTTGCCCAGGTGGAAGAAGGCGGTGCGCTGGCTGACGCGCGCGGCCTGCTGCATCGAGTGTGTGACAATGACGATCGCGTAATTGCCGCGCAGTTCGTCGATGAGCTCCTCGATCCGCGCGGTGGCGATCGGATCGAGCGCCGAGCAGGGCTCGTCCATCAGAATTACCTCGGGATCGACCGCGATGGCGCGCGCGATGCACAGCCGCTGTTGCTGCCCGCCTGAAAGCGCGGTTCCACTGTCGCTCAGCCGATCCTTGACCTCGTTCCACAAGCCGGCGCGGGTAAGCGACTTTTCGACGATGACGTCCATCTCGGCCTTGGTCGACGCCAGCCCGTGGATGCGCGGGCCGTAGGCGATGTTCTCGTAGATCGACTTGGGGAAGGGATTGGGCTTCTGGAACACCATGCCCACCCGGGCGCGCAACTGGACGACGTCCATTCCCGAGCTGTAGATATCCTCGCCGTCGAGCTCGATGCAGCCATCCACGCGCGCGGTGGGAATGGTGTCGTTCATCCGGTTGAGCGCGCGCAGGAAAGTGGACTTCCCGCAGCCCGAAGGGCCGATGAAGGCGGTCACATATTGCGCCGGGATGTCGATCGAGACGTCGTCGATCGCCTGCTTGTCGCCGTAATAGATGTTCACCTCGCGCGTACGCATCTTGGGATCCGCGTTGTCGAGCCCGGGGTGGTAGACGGTCACCATTTTTTCTCGAAGCGGTTGCGCAGATAGATGGCCAGGCCATTCATCGCGAGGAGGAACAGGAGCAGCACCACGATGGCGGCGCTGGTGCGCTCGACGAAGCCGCGGTCGACCTCGTCGGACCACAGGAAGATCTGCACCGGCAGCACGGTCGCCGGCGAGGTGAAGCCCTCGGGCGGCGCGGAAATGAAGGCGCGCATTCCGATCATCAGGAGCGGCGCTGTCTCGCCCAGAGCGCGCGCCATGCCGATGATCGTGCCGGTGAGGATGCCGGGGAGCGCGAGTGGCAGGACATGGTGGAACACCACTTGCACCGGGCTGGCGCCGATGGCCAGCGCGCCGTCGCGGATTGAGGGAGGCACCGCCTTGATCGCATTGCGCCCGGAGATCACGATGACCGGCATCGTCATCAGCGCGAGCGTCATGCCGCCAATCACGGGGGCCGATCGCAAATTGGGGAACAGCGTCAGGAACACCGCCAGCCCGAGCAGGCCGAAGATGATCGAAGGAACCGCGGCGAGATTGTTGATCGAGACCTCGATGAGGTCGGTCCAGCGGTTCCGCGGCGCATATTCTTCGAGATAGAGCGCCGCCAGCACGCCGATCGGAAAGGCCAGCAGCAGCGTGACCAGCATGGTCAGCATCGAGCCCTTGAGCGCGCCCCATACCCCGGCGTGCTGGGCGCTGGTGGCGTCCGAGCGGGTCAGGAAGCCCGCGTCGAAGTTTCGCTCCAGCTTGCCTTCGGCGACAAGGCGCCGGGCGAGCGACCGCATGGCGGGCGCGCCTTCGCCGGCAAGCCCGGCGGCGAGGCGGGGCGCTGCGGGCAGATAGAACACGGTGGTCGAAGCAGCCAGGGCGGGATCGGTCCGGAGACGCTCGGCCACGTCTCGCCAGGCGTCGGGATCGACCGAAGCTGCGGCGTCGGGTCCCAGGCTCGCTTCGGCCGCCGCCGCGACGATCTGGGGCAGGCCCTGCATCTCGAGGTTCTGCACCGCGTTGGCCTGGGCCAGCACGGTTGGGTCGGCGGAAAGGCCTGCCGCGGACAAATCGATCGGCACGGCCAGTTCGGCGCGCTGGAAACCGCCGATCCCGTTCCACAGCATCGTTGCGAGAAGGAAGACGAGCACCGCGACCGAGAAGGCCACCGCGGCAAGGCCAAGCGCCTTGAAGCGCCGTTCGGACGCATAGCGCTTTTTCAGCCGACGCGCGAAGGCATCGCTGGCGGCAAGGGTCACACGGGGAGACTGCGCGTCACTCATAAGCTTCGCGGAACCGTTTGACGACGCGCAGAGCGACGAAGTTGAGCGCCAGCGTCACCAGGAACAGCACAAAACCCAAGGCGAAGGCGCTGAGCGTGGCGGGATGATCGAAGCTGCCTTCGCCGGTCAGCATGGCGACGATCTGAACGGTGACGGTGGTCATCGCTTCCAGGGGATTGGCGGTAAGACGCGCTGCGGTCGATGCGGCCATGACCACGATCATCGTCTCTCCGATCGCCCGGCTGACCGCGAGCATCACCCCGGCGACTATTCCCGGCAGCGCGGCCGGGACCAGTACCCGGCGGATGGTTTCCGAGCGTGTCGCGCCAAGCGCCAGGCTGCCGTCGCGCATCGCCGCCGGAACCGCGGCGATGCTGTCGTCCGCCATCGAGGAGACGAAGGGAATGATCATCACCCCCATGACCAGCCCGGCCGCCAGCGCGCTTTCGCTCGAGGCGCCGGCGATGCCCACCGAGACCGCGGCGTCGCGGATTGCCGGCGCCACCGTGAGAGCCGCGAAATAGCCGTAGACGACGGTCGGGACCCCGGCGAGAATCTCGAGCGCGGGCTTGATCCAGGTGCGAAGCCGGGGCGGCGCGTACTGGGTCAGGTAGATCGCGCTCATCAGCCCCAGCGGAATGGCCACGATCATGGCGATGATCGCGCCGATGTACAGTGTCCCCCAGAACAGCGGGATGGCGCCATAGCGGCTTGCATCGGGCGTATCGGCGCTGCTCATCGGGTCAGGTCCCCAGAAGGTCCCCAAGAGGAAATCGAGCGGGCTCACCTTGCCGAAGAAGCGGACCGTTTCGAACACCAGACTGACAAATATGCCGAGCGTGGTGAGGATCGCGACCAGCGAGGCGAGAAACAGGATCGCCATGACCGCGCGCTCCACCCGGGTGCGTGCGGCGAAATCGGGCTTCAGGCGCAGCCAGGCGAACAGGCCGGCGGCAAAGGCGATCAACACCGCCACCGCCAGTCCGATCGCATCGTAGCGCGCGAAAGCGGCGCGATAGGGCTCGACCAGCGCGGCGGCGGCTGGATTGAACACCGCGCGCGCCCCGCCGCTGGCGACCGCGCGCGCTTCGGCAAGGATGGTCTGCCGCTCGAACCCAAACGCGGGAAGCCGCGCCGCCGCCGGATCGGCGAGCACGGCCTGGGTCACGAGTCCGGGGCTGATGGCGCCCCAGAGCACGATGAACAGGACCATCGGAATCGCGATCCACAGCGCCAGGTACCAGCCGTGATAGCTGGGCAACGCGGCGAGGCGCGTCGCTCCGGCGCGGCGAAAGCTCCACGCCTTGGCGCGTGCCGCCAGCCAGCCCGCAAGCCCGAAGCCGAGTGCGAGCAGGAACAGGAGCGCGATCGACACGCGAGCGGGCCTACTTCAGCTGCGACCCGTCGAGAAGCGTGAATTCGCTCGCGATCCGCGCATTGGCCGCCATCGCATCGGCCGGCGAGGGAATGAGCCCGATCTTCGAAAGCACGCCCCCCTGGCCCCACAGTCTGACCCACTCGGCGACGTAGTCCTTGAGCCCGGGAATGGCCTCGAGATGCGCCTTCTTGACGTAGATGAAGAGCGGTCGAGCTTCGGGATATTTGAAGGTCGAGATGTTCTCGTAGGTCGGAGCCACCCCACCCACGGTGTGCGCCTGGAGCTTATCGGCGTTTTCCTCCAGATAGGAATAGCCGAACACGCCCACCGCCTTGGGATTGTTCTCGATCTTCTGAACGATCAGATTGTCCTGCTCGCCCTGGTCGACATAGGCGCCGTCGGTGCGCAGTTCGGTGCAGACCTTGTCGAACTGCTCCTTGTTCGTATCCTTCAGGGCCTTGATCGCGGGGTCGGTCTGGCAACCCTTCTCGAGCACCAGCTCCTTGAGCGCGTCGCGCGTGCCCGAGGTGGAGGGCGGGCCATAGACCAGGATCGGCACGGCCGGCAGCGCCGGATCGACATCCTTCCAGGTTCTGGCGGTCTGCGGCTTGCCATAGGGATTGGCCGCGAGAGCCTTGTAGATCGTGTCGGCCGAGAGATCCATCTTCAACCCGCCCTTGGCCGAAGCGAAGGCCAGCCCGTCGAGCCCGACCTGGATCTCGACGATCTCGGTCACGCCGTTGGACCGGCAGGTCGCCCATTCGTCGGGCTTCATCCGGCGCGAGGCATTGGCGATGTCCGGCGTGGACGCGCCCACGCCCGAGCAGAACAGCTTGATGCCGCCACCGGTGCCGGTCGATTCGATGATCGGCGACTTCACTTGCGGGTTCGCGCGGGTCAGCGATTCCGCGACGGCCTTGGCGAAGGGGAACACCGTCGAGGAGCCGACCGCCCGGATCGATTCGCGGCTGCTCGCGCTGCCTCCGTCCGGGGAGCCGCAGGCGGCAAGAGCGAGCGAGGCGGCGGTGGCGGCAAGGATGCCCAGTTTGATCGTCATGGTCGGTTTCCTGTTTTCAGTGGCCCATGCGACGGGGCCATGACGGTTTCGTGACTCGGATGGGCAGGTCAGAACGACAGCCCAAGCGATGCGGTCAAGACCTGATCGTCGGTATCGGGAGCGTTGGCCACGAAGCGATGCTGGTTGAGATAGCCCGCTTCGAGCTTGACTGCCTTCGCGACGGAAAAGCTGAGCGCGATCGCGGTGCGCAGGCGCTCGAGACCATCGCTCGTCTGGAAGGCGGTGTTGTTGAGGTTCACCAACGCCTCCTGGCTGAGATTGAGCACCGGCGCGCTCTTGCCGCCAAGCGGGAGAGCAAGCTTCAGATAGGGCCGCGCGCGCCAGCCGGTGCCCGCAATCCCATCGCGCCAGCGCTGTTCGAAGCGCAGCCGCGCGCTTACCGAGACCCTGCCGATTGCCGCGAAGTCGTCCACCGTGATCTGCTCGCGCGCGCGCCGCTCCATCACGCTGAACTCCCCGGCGGCGTAATTCGGGTTATGGACATAGCCGGCCCACAGCGTCACGCGATGGGGCAGCTTGTAGCCCAGAAGAAGCGAGTTCTCGATCTCGTATAGCCCACCCCGGTCATCGCTCAGGCGGGCGATCAGCTCATCTTGCAGAACCAGCGACCTGGAGAGGGGGGCTCGCGCGCTCAAATAAAGCCACTGCTGGGATTCGTCGGCCCGTGCGGGGGCCGACAGGCTGACGGCCAAAACCGCGGCGGGAGGAGCCAGGAACCTGATCATGGCCGGCCCTCTGCGACAGTTAGATGACGTTAATATGACAGTCATCCAACTTGCGGAGGAGCCGCGGAATGCCTCGGGCCGGGTGCGGGAAGGCGGACCGTCACCCAGGTCCCTTCGCCGCGCGTGCTGGCGATGTCGAGCTTTCCGCGGTGGCGCTCGACGATGTGCTTGACGATGGCGAGGCCAAGCCCGGTGCCGCCCGACGCGCGGCTGCGGCCGGGATCGGTGCGGTAGAAGCGGCGCGTGAGAAGGGGAAGATGCTCGGCGGCGATTCCCTCACCCCGATCGCGCACCACCAGCTCGGCGCGGCCGCCGGGGACAAGCGAGAGCGCGACATCGACGTGCTCCGTGTTCCCGCCATATTTGAAGGCGTTGTCGACGAGATTGCGGACAAGCTGCTCGAGCTGCTGCCGGTCGCCCGCGACAAGGATGGCGGGATCGAGCGACAGCGCGAGCCGGGCCGCATTGTCGCTTCCCGCGGCGTCGCGCGCGGCGCGCTCGACCAGTGCCGACAGGTCGACCTGCGTGGCGGGCACATCGTGTTTCTCGGCCTCGATCCGCGACAGCGACATCAGATCCTCGACCAGCGACTGGAGACGTTTCGCCTCGCGCTGGATCGTCGAAAGGAAGCGCGACCGGGTCTCCTCATCGAGAGCGCTGTCATCGTCGCTCAACGTCTCGACATACCCGATGATCGAGGCGAGCGGCGTGCGCAGTTCGTGGCTTGCATTGGCGACGAAGTCGGTGTGCGCGCGGCTGATATCGGCCTCGGCGGTGCGATTGACCAGCTCGAACACCGCCACCTTGCCGGCCAGGAGCTTGCGGTTGATCCGCCACACATCGCGCCTTCGGACCAGACCGGGAACAGTCGCCCCGTCGCTGTCGGGGCTGTCGATCAGCGCGACCGCGCGGGGGTGGCGCAGCGCGATGCGAATATCCTGCCCCAGCATATGCGCGCCGAACATCTGGCGCGCGGCGGCGTTGGCGACAGTGACCCGGTCGCGCTTGGTCACGATCACCGGCACCTCGGACAGCTCGAACAGATCGCGCATCTGCTCGTCGTCGAGCGGCGCGGGCTCGGGGAGCGCGGCGGCTTCTGGCGGGCGCTGACCCACCAGCCAGAGGCTGCCGGCCCACAACAGGAACACCGCGAGGCAGAGGAGGAGGGGCAGGCCATAGACAGCCAGGGCCACGGACCCCACTGCCGCGAAGCCGGCCGCGGCCCAGGGAATGCTGGCGGGGGAATTCATGCCGGCGCCCTAGCGGGTGGATGTCCGCTGCGCCAGCACGCGAAGCGGAGCGCCGATGGTGACCCCTACGGGAATCGAACCCGTGTTTCAGCCGTGAGAGGGCCGCGTCCTGACCGCTAGACGAAGGGGCCACTGATCGGCTGCGCGCCTCACGAGGGCCGGTACTCCGGTCACGCCAATGTCCGACCCCGATGGTGACCCCTACGGGAATCGAACCCGTGTTTCAGCCGTGAAAGGGCCGCGTCCTAACCGCTAGACGAAGGGGCCATCGCCCGGAGGCGTTGGCAAGGCGCGGCCCTTAGGCGCAGCCGGTTTGGGCGTCAACCGGCTATGCGCCCCGCTCAATCGGCCCAGGCGGCATCCTCGAGATGGAGCTCGACGCGCGGGGTGCTGCCCCAATCGTCGATCCTGGCGCGGCCCGCGAGCCACAGCCGCCGGCCCTTCGCGCCATGAAGCAGCGTCTGCCCCAGCGTGCTCGCGGCCGCGCGGAAGGCGATCGCCTTGAAGCTTCTCCCGTCCTCTCCGGCCGCGATCACGCGCAGGTGATCGGTGCCCACGATGTCAGCTGCAACGAGCCGCACCGGACCGACCGCGACGCGCGGGCCGGGCCAGCCCACGCCATAGGGTCCGGCGAGGTCGAGGCTGGCGACAAGCGCGGTGGTCAGGCCCCCGGGCGCAAGGCCCAGGTCGAGGAGCGTTTCCTGCTCCGCCGAGGCGCGCGCGACGGGGCCGGCGAGCCGATCCTCGAGCCAGTCGGCGAGCGCGCCGATCCGCCCGGCCTCCACCGTCAACCCCGCAGCCATCGCGTGTCCGCCGCCCGCCACCAGCAGCCCCGCCTCGCGCGCGGCGATGATCGCGGCCCCCAGATCGACGCCCGCGATCGAGCGGCCCGAACCTTTGCCGGTCGAACCTTCCAGCGCGATCACCAGCGCGGGCTTGCCGGTCTTCTCCTTGATCCGGCCCGCGACGATGCCGATCACGCCCGGATGCCAGCCTTCGCCCGAGAGCAGCAGGATGCTGCGGTTGTGCTGGCCGGCGAGCTGCTGCTCGGCCGCTTCCTGCACCGCTGCCTCGATCGCGCGGCGCTCCTCGTTGAGCGCGGAGAGCTGGGCGGCGATGGCGCGCGCCTCGTCGGGATCCTCGGTGGTGAGCAGGCGCACGCCGAGCGTCGCCTCGCCCACGCGCCCGCCGGCATTGATCCGCGGACCGAGCGCGAAGCCGAGATCGCTGCAAGCCGGGCTGCGGGTGAGGCGGCTCGCATCGATCAGCGCCGCCATGCCGGGGTTGGCGCGCCGGGCCATGACCTTGAGCCCCTGCGCCACGAACGCGCGGTTGAGCCCGTGAAGCGCCGCCACATCGGCCACCGTGCCGAGCGCGACGAGATCGAGCAAGCCCATCAGGTCGGGCTCGGGCCGGCGCTCGAAATGGCCCCGGCCGCGCAGCGTGCGCACCAGCGCCACGGCGAGCAGGAAGGCCACGCCGACCGCGGCGAGGTGGCCGTGCGCCGCGCCCTCGTCGCTCTCGTCGAGGCGGTTGGGGTTGACCAGCGCCACCGCGCGCGGAAGCTCGGCGGCGCATTTGTGGTGATCGACCACGATGACGTCGATCCCCGCGTCGTGCGCCTGCGCCAGCGCCTCGTGCGCCATCGCCCCGCAATCGACCGTCACCACCAGGCTGCTGCCGCGCCGCCCAAGCTCGACCAGCGCCGCGCCCGATGGCCCATAGCCTTCGAGCAGCCGGTCGGGGATGTAATAGTCCGCCGCGGTGCCCAGCATCCGCAGCACACGCACCAGCAGCGCCGCGCTGGTCGCCCCGTCGACATCGTAATCGCCGTAGATCGTGATCCGCTCGCCCGCGATGACCCCCTGCGCCAGCCGGTCCGCGGCGGCCTCCATGTCGGCGAAGATCGAGGGATCGGGCAGAAACGCGCGCAGCGTGGGCGCGCGCTGGCGGTCCAGATCATGTGCCGCCACGCCCCGCGCCAGGAGGAGCTGCGTCACGATATCGTGCTCGAGCGTTGCCAGGCCGCCGGCGGGCTCGCCCAGCGCCATATTGCCGCCGCGCCAGCGCCAGCGTTTGCCCGACAGCGAGCAATCGACCCCCAGGGCCAGGTTCGCGGTCGTCTGCATGCGTCCTGCCTAGCCAGGCGCGCACGCCAGCGGAAGGGCCGCGGCTTGACAATCGACAGCGGAGCCCGGACCTGCCGGGCGATGACCGGCGCCCCGCTTCTCGTGGTCTGGCACAGCCGCACCGGCGCGAGCGAGGCGATGGCGCGCGCCGCGGCGGCGGCGGCAGGTCCCCAGGCCCGGCTGCTGCGCTGCGAAGACGTTGCGGCCGAGCACTTTCTCGCCACGCCAGGCTACCTCTTCTGCTGCCCCGAAAACCTCGGCGCGCTGAGCGGGGCGATGAAGGAGATGTTCGACCGGCTTTACTACCCCTTGCTCGGCCGGATCGAAGGGCGGCCCTACGCCACTCTCATCGCCGCCGGCTCCGACGGGAGCGGCGCGCAGCGCCAGCTCGACCGCATCGCCACCGGATGGCGGCTGCGGCGCGTCGCGGAGCCGCTGATCGTCAATCTCGCAGCACAGACGCCGGCCGCCATCCTCGCGGCGAAGACGGTTCCCGAAAGCGCGCTCGCGCATTGCCGCCAGCTTGGTGCGGCTCTCGCGGCCGGGCTTGGCGCGGGGATCTTCTAACCTCTTCCATTTCGGAGCTTTCCCCGCGACACGGGACTCGACCTCGCCTGCGTTTCACGCCACAATCCGAAGCGCGGGTGGGGAGGGGCCAGCCATCACTTCTATACGCGACACGACAGAGGGCGGGCACGAGGGCCCTTGCGCGCAGCCGTGCCTCGCGCTGCTGTTCGCGCCGGGTGGCCGGCCGGCGGCCGAGCAGGTCAGGGCCGCGCTGACCGCTGGGGCCATCGGCGAGGTCAGCTTCGATCCGGCGAGGACCATTCCCCCCACCACGCCCAGCGACTGGCTCGAGGTGCTGATCGACGGGCTTACCTTTGATGTGCTTGGCCTCGCGCCCGGGCACGCGCTCACCCTTCCGCCGCCGCGTCATCGGCTCGGCCTCGCCCCATCGGACGTGGCGAGGTCGGAGGCGATCGGCCTGGCGCCGGGGCCGCATCTGGCCGGTGCCGCCAACGCGCTTCCGGTCGTGCGCACGCTGCTGCGGCTCGGCGCGGCGGTGGCTCGCCACTTGCCCGGCACGCTGGGCGTCCATTGGCTGCCCTCCGGCAGCGCCACCGGCCGCGCGATCTTTCTGGAAACGGTCGAGGCCTGGCTTGCGGGCGGTGCCTTCCCGGTGCCCGTCGTGGCGGGTTTCGAAACGCTGCGCGACGGTTCGCTTGCCAGCGACGGGCTTGCCTTCTTCACCGGCCAGGAATTCGAGCTGGATCCCGCGCTGTGCACCGACCGGCTCGCGGCCACGCGTGTGGGCATCCGGCTGTTCGACCGGCTGGTCGAACACCATCCGCTGCACGGCGTGACCCGGCTCGCGCTCGAGGATGGGGGCAGGATCCGCCTCGTCGGCGACGGGCGCATCGTCAAGGTCGCGCCCGGCTGAGCGGATGCCGAAGGGGTCGCGCCCGAAATCGCCGGCCGGCGTTCCCGCGCTGCCGTTCGCCGCGGTCAACCGGCCCGGCCAGGCGGGGCATGCGAACGATCTGCAGCGCCACCATCTCCTGCCACGGCAAGCGCTTCATTGGCCCGCATTCCAGCCGATGTGGCAAGCGCTCGGCACCACGACCATCGGCTTCGACAATTTTCGCCGCAACGGCATCCTGCTGCCGGCCCGCGAAACCGCCGTGCTGCGGCTGGGCCTGCCGCTCCACCTGGGGCCGCACCGCGACTACAACGCCATGGTGATCGAGCGGCTCGGCACGATCGAATCGGCGTGGTCGCGCCAGCGGCTGCGGGGAGGCGAGAACGCGCGGGCGCTCGCGCTGATCCGCATCGCGCTGCTTCAGGGGGCGCTGCGGCGGCGCATTCTCGACACGCGCCGGCCGCTGCGCTTCAACCGCGGCGATCCGCTGGGCCGCGGCCGGGACTTCACCTTGCTCGACCGGCTCGCCGAAGAGCTGTGGACCGCCTCGGAGGTTTAGGCCGGAACGCTTTCGCTTGCCGCGCTCCAGACGCCGAAATCAGCCTTGGCGCGTTCGGTATAGGCCAGCTTTCGCGCCGTCTTGCGAACATCGGGGAGAGGGGGGAAGAGCCCGAAGTTGACGTTCATCGGCTGATAGGTCTCAGCCACGGCATCGCCGGTGATATGCGCCAGCAGCGCGCCCAGCGCGGTGGTTCGCGGGGGCGGTGTCCAGTCGTGCCCCGCGAGCTCGGCCGCCGCCATCAGCCCCGCCAGGAGCCCGACCGCGCTGCTTTCGACATATCCCTCGCAGCCCGTGACTTGTCCGGCAAAGCGGATATGCGGCGCGGCCTTGAGGCGCAGCTGCCGGTCGAGCACCAGCGGGCTGTTGAGGAAGGTGTTGCGATGCAGTCCGCCGAGCCGCGCGAACTCGGCATTCTCCAGCCCCGGAATGGTCCGGAACAATCGCACCTGCTCGGCATGCTTGAGCTTGGTCTGGAAGCCGACCATGTTCCACAGTGTGCCGAGCGCGTTGTCCTGGCGAAGCTGGACCACCGCATGGGGCCAACGCCCGGCGGGAAACTCGGGCGTGGCCCAATGCGGATTGTCGAGCCCGACCGGCTTCATCGGGCCGTAGCGCAGCGTGTCCACTCCGCGCGCCGCCATCACCTCGATCGGCATGCAGCCCTCGAAATAGGGCGTGCTCGCCTCCCACTCGCGGAACTCGGTCTTCTCGCCATTGAGCAGGCCCTGGTGGAAGGCGAGGTACTGCTCCTTCGTCATCGGGCAGTTGATGTAGTCCTTGCCGCCGCCGGGAGACGACCCCCGGTCCCAGCGCGCGGCCATCCAGCACACGCTCATGTCGATGCTGTCGCGGTGGACGATGGGGGCGATGGCGTCGAAAAAGGCCAGCCTGTCGGAACCCGTCGCGGCGACGATGCTTTCGGCAAGCGCGGGCGCGGTGAGCGGACCGGTGGCGATGATCGCAGGCCCCTGGGGAAGCATGTCGACGCGCTCGCGGACGATTTCGATATTGGACAAGCTGCCTAGCTCGCGCTCCACCGCGGCCGAGAACAGCTCGCGGTCCACCGCCAGCGCGCTCCCGGCCGGCACGCGCGCTTCGGCGCCGGCGCGCATCACCAGGCTGTCGAGTTCGCGCATCTCGTGATGAAGCAGGCCGACGGCGTTGTGCTCGTGATCGTCGGAGCGGAAGCTGTTCGAGCACACCAGCTCGGCGAGCCCGTGGGTCTGATGGGCGGGGGTGGTATCCCCGCCGCCGCGCATCTCCGACAGCCGCACCCGGAACCCGCGGCGCGCGAGTTGCCAGGCAGCCTCGCTCCCGGCCAGCCCGGCGCCGACGATGTGGATGTGGTGCGTCATGCCGGGCGGCCTAGGGCCAAGGTCAGGCCCGCGCAACGCCCTCGCCGCTGACGGGGGCGCGGTATCGGCGCGGCCCCTGCCACGCCTCCGCTTGCCTCCCGTCGCTCTCTCGCCCTAGAGGCGATGGATGCCTCGAGCGAAAATGGCGCGCGCCCTGATCGATCACCGCCCCTGGCTGCTCGCCAGCCTCGCGGCCTCGGTGAGCTATTTCTTCGCTCGCGACAATCCGGTTCCCGGCCTCTACCTGATCGCCTGGAAGGGGGCGGCGGTCGGGCTGCTGGCGGTCTATGCCGCGCGGCGCGGCAAGGGGGGAGACGGCTGGCTGCTGACCGCGGCGCTCGCGCTGGGCGCGCTTGCCGACATGGTGCTCGAGCTCGACCTTCGCGCCGGCGGGGCGCTGTTCGCGCTCGCGCATCTCGTCGCGATCGCGCTGTTCCTGCGCAATCCGCGCGAACGCCGCACCGGCAGCCAATGGCTCGCCGCGCTCGCGCTGGTGGCCGGAACCCCGCTTATCGCCGGCGCACTGACCGCGCCCGATCCGCGCTGGCCGCTGGCGGCGGGGTATGCCGCGATTGTCGGGGCGATGGCGGCGGCGGCGTGGACGAGCCGCTTCCCGCGCTACCGCGTCGGCCTGGGCGCGGTGCTGTTCGTGGCGAGCGATCTGCTGATCTTCGCCCGCGAAAGCGCGCAATTGAGCGACACGGTGACGTGGTGGACCATCTGGCCGCTTTACTATGCGGGCCAGTTTCTCATCGCCACCGGCGTGGTGCGCAGCATGCACCGCGGCCGGGCCTGAGTTGATTTCACGATGTCAAAGAGCCGGCCTGTGACAGCCGTCGATCGCAAAACCTGGATTCGTTGATCGAGCGCAAAAACTAACCCTATCGGCACATCGTGTCAAGAGTTTTGTTCTTGTTCTGTTTTCACGGGCTTGGCGAGTTGCGCGCGCGCCCATGGGGCATTTTGGCCACACCAAACGACCCGTTCGCGCCGGCAAGGCACCAGCATGAGCCGACTCCGCTAGACGTCGGCTGGCGGCGGATCGTCCCGGTCGGGGGGATTGTCGGGCTGGGTGGCTTCGCTGCCTCTGGCCAGAATTTCCTCGGCGATGGCTTCCTCGGCGATCGTCTCGGGCTCCTCGTCCTCGTCGAGGCGCACGGCGCTCACCACATGCTCGTTCTCCGCGACATGGAACAGCCGCACCCCGGCCGAGCCGCGCCCGATCACGCGCAGGCTTTCGAGCGGGAGGCGGATCAGCTTGGCCTGGTCAGTCACCAGCAGCAACTGATCGGCCTTGGTCGCCGCGAAGCTCGCCACCACCGTTCCGTTGCGCTCGATATTGTCGATATTGGTGATGCCCTGGCCGCCGCGGTTTGTGCGGCGGTATTCGTAGGCGCTCGACAGCTTGCCGTAGCCGTTGGCGCAGACGGTCAGGATGAACTGCTCCTTCTCCGCCAGCTCGGCAAAGCGCTCGGCGGCGAGCTCGGGTTCGCCTTCCTTTTCCGCCTTCCAGGGCGCGAAGCGAAGATACTGCTCGCGCTCCTCGGTCGTCGTCCCGACCTTGTGGAGGATCGAGAGTGAGACCACCTCGTCCTCGCCCCGAAGGCTCATCCCGCGCACGCCGGTCGAGGTGCGGCTCGTGAATTCGCGGATGTCCTCGGCGGCGAAGCGGATCGCCTTGCCGCATTTCGTCGCCAGCAGGAGATCGTCTCCCGGCTCGAGCAGCGCGACTCCGATCAGCCGGTCGCGGCTTTCGGGTTCGAACTTCATCGCATATTTGCCGTTGGAGGGGATGTTGGCAAAAGCGTCCATGCTGTTGCGGCGAACGCTGCCGCGCGCGGTGGCGAAGACCACGCTGAGCGCGCCCCAGCTTGTCTCGTCCTCGGGCAGCGGGAGGACGGTGCGGATCGTTTCGCCTTCGTCGAGCGCGGGGAGCAGGTTGACGATCGGGCGCCCGCGCGTCGCCGGGCCGCCTTCGGGCAGCTTCCAGACCTTGAGCCGATAGACCTTGCCCGTGGTCGAGAAGAACAGCACCGGATTGTGGGTGCTGGTGACGAACATTTCGCGGACCGCGTCCTCGTCCTTGGTCGCCATTCCGCTGCGGCCCTTGCCGCCGCGGTTCTGCGCCCGGAACGTCGAAAGCGGGGTGCGCTTGATGTAGCCGTCGTGCGTCACGGTCACGACCATCTCGTCGCGCTCGATCAGGTCCTCGTCGTCGAGCCCTTCCCAGGCGGGCATGATCTCGGAAAGGCGCGGAGTGGCGTAAAGCGTTTTGATCTCCGCGAGCTCCTCGCGCATCACGCCGAAGAGCTTGACCCGGTCGCCGAGGATCGAGAGATATTCGGCGATCGCGTCGGCCAGCTCCTTGAGCTCGTCGCCGATCTCGTCGCGGCCCAACGCGGTCAGGCGATGGAGGCGCAGCTCGAGGATCGCCTTCACCTGCCGCTCGCTGAGGCGATAGGTCCCCCCGTGCTCGGCATCGCTCGGCTCGATCGCCTCGACCAGCGCGATGTACTGCGCGATCTCGCCGATCGGCCATTGCTTGCCCAGCAGCCGCGCGCGTGCCTCGGCCGGGTTGGGGGCGGTGCGGATCATCGCCACCACCTCGTCGAGATTGGAGACCGCGACCACCAGCCCGAGCAGGATGTGGGCCCGCTCGCGCGCCTTGGCGAGTTCGAACTTGGTGCGGCGGGTGATGACCTCCTCGCGGAAGGCGATGAAGGCCTGGATGATGTCGCGCAAGGACAGCGTCTCGGGCCGGCCGCCGCGGATCGCCAGCATGTTGGCGGGAAAGCTCGCCTGCGCCGGACTGTGCCGCCACAGCTGGTTGAGAACCACCTCGGCGGTGGCGTCGCGCTTGAGGTCGATCACCACGCGGACACCCTCGCGCGAGCTTTCGTCGCGGATGTCGGAGATGCCCTCGACTTTCTTGTCCTTGGCCAGCTCCGCGATCTTCTCGACCAGTCCGGACTTGCCGACCTGGTAGGGGATCGAGGTGAAGACGATCGATTCGCGGTCGCCGCGGCTTCTTTCGATCGTGTGCCGGGCGCGCATCAGGATGCTGCCGCGCCCGGTGGTATAGGCCTGGTGCGCGCCATAGCTGCCCAGGATAATCGGCGCGGTCGGGAAATCGGGGCCGGGGATGATCCGGAACAGCTCCTCGCCGGTGATGGCGGGGTTCTCGATGAAGGCCAGGCAGCCGTCGATCACCTCGCCCAGGTTGTGCGGCGGGATGTTGGTCGCCATGCCCACCGCGATGCCGCCCGCGCCGTTGACCAGCAGGTTGGGGAAGCGCGCAGGCAGAACCGTCGGCTCGCGCCGGCTGCCATCGTAGTTGTCGACGAAATCGACCGTGTCCTTGTCGAGATCGTCGAGCAGGCTGTTGGCGACCCGGGCGAGCCGCGCCTCAGTGTAGCGCATGCTGGCCGGCGGGTCCGGGTCCATCGAGCCGAAATTGCCCTGGCCGTCGATCAGCGGGACGCGCAGCGACCAGTCCTGCGTCATCCGCGCGAGCGCGTCGTAGATCGCGCTGTCGCCATGCGGGTGATAGTTGCCCATCACGTCGCCGACGATCTTGGCGCTCTTGCGATAGGGCCGCCCGGCGACGAAGCCGCCTTCCTGGCTGGCGAACAGGATGCGGCGGTGGACCGGCTTCAATCCGTCACGCACGTCGGGAAGCGCGCGGCTGACGATCACGCTCATCGCGTAATCGAGATAGCTCGCCTTCATTTCATCGACGATGTCGATGCGGGTGTATTCGTCGCCGCCCGGCGGGGGCAAATCGAGAAGTTCGTTCGAATCGGTCAAGATGCGTGTTTTTCGATGGTTGCGGGCCGGTGCCCAGGACTGCTTTCTCCCCTAGAAGCCCCCTGCCATAATTGCGACTCGAAGCGCCCCGGCTGGGGCCGGGCGGGGCGGCTTTTCCACACCTCCCAATCCGCGTCCGCCACCTGAACACTGGGAACGCGGCGCATTCAAAGCGCGTTCACTCGCCGCGCGGCACAACCGTTGCATTGCGAGAGCAAGCGGGGCATTTCCGGAGCCATCGATAACGGCGAGGGCGCTTCGCGTTTTCTTGCATCGCATCCTGCCATCTCTGTGGAGAGAGACACCATGAGCTTCAGCCGAAAAGTCGCCCGCAGCCTGCCAGCGCGGCGCATCCTGTCCCCCCTCGTGCTTGCCGCGGTGGCGGGCGCGGGCATCGCTGGCGCGCAGGCCCCCGCGATGGCGCAGAAGAAGAAGGAGACGAAGGAGCAGGCTGCTCCCAAGGCGAATTACTCCAAGGCCTTCGTCGCCGCCTACAAGCCGGTGGAAACGCTCGTGAACGCGCCCACCCCCGATCTCGCCGCCGCCAGGGCCGCGCTGCCCTCGCTGATCGCGGTCTCTACGACGCCCGACGACAAGGCGGCGACCGGCCGCCTGATCTTCAGCATCGGGCAGAAGGGCAACGATTTCCCGACCGCGTTGCAGGGCATCGAGATGTTGCTGGCCAGCGGCCGCGCCGAGACCGCGACTCAGGGCCAGTTCTCCTTCGTGGGCGCGCAGATCGCCTATAACATGAAGGATTACGCCAAGGCCCGGACGCTTTACCAGGCCGCGATTGCCGCCGGCTATGCCGACAACGACCCCCAGCTGGCGCTTGCCGACGCCTATTTCGCCGACAAGAAATATGCCGAGGGTCTGAAGTATCTCAGCGACCTGATTGCCGCGCGCAAGGCGGCCGGCCAGCCGGTGAACGAGAGCTGGGTCAAGCGCGCGCTGGCGACGGCTTACAACAACAAGCTGAACGCCGATGCCCGCGACTGGGGCCTGGTCTACGCGCGCGATTTCCCCAGCCAGACAAGCTGGGGCGACGCAATCGCGATCGCGATCAACACCGGTCAGTATCCGCCGGCGGACATGCTCGACCTGCTGCGGCTGGCGCGCAAGACGAACACGCTGCGCACCCGCGCGATGGTGCTCGAATATGTCGATGCGGCCGACGCCCGCAAGCTGCCGCAGGAAGTCGTGCAGGTGCTCGACGCGGCGACGGCCGCCAAGCTGGTCGACAACAACATCCAGATGGTGAAGGACGCGCGCACGGTCGCCGCAAGCCGGATGGCCGCCGACAAGGCCGAACTCCCCGCGCTTCAGCGCGATGCCTCCAAGCCGGGGGCCAGGCTGGTGACGGTGATGGCCGCGGCCGATACGCTCCTCAGCTACGGAAAATATGCCGAGGCCGAGGCACTCTATGCCACGGCGGCGGCCATGCCGGGGGCCAATGTGCCGCTGGTGCTCACCCGCCAGGGCATCGCCCAGGTCGAGCAGGGCAAATATCCCGATGCCCAGACGACATTCGCCAAGGTTCAGGGTCCTCGCCGGTCGATCGCCAATCTGTGGGCGCTCTACGCGGCGCAGAAGGCCAGCGGCACTGCGATCGCGCCCCGGCCGGTAACCGCCTCGGCGACCGACAGCTAGGGTCCTGACCCCGGGGTTCGGGCCGCTATCCGGTCACGCGAGGGCGCCGAAGCGATTCGGCGCCCTTCTCGTTTGCGGCGGGGACGAACGCTAGCGCAGCCGCTTGACCCACAGTTGGCCGCCCTCGCGCGATTCGACCTTGAAATTGCCGAGGCTGCGGAACAGCTCGGACAGGCTCTTGAAGCCGTAATTGCGCGCATCGAAGCTGGAGCGGTTGCCGGCGATCTGGCCGATCTGCTGAACCCTGGCGAATCCGTTCTCGTCCTTGCGTGCTTCCTTGTAGGCGGCCGAGATCAGCTCGAGAAATTCGGTATCGGCCGCGACGGTCGCGGCGGCGGACGCGGGCGGGGGCTGATCGTCGGCCGATTCGGCGGCCTTCATCAGCTTGTCGATATCGATGAACCGCGTGCAGGCGTTCTTGAACGCATCCGGCGCCTTGGCCTCGCCAAATCCGTAGACCACGATGCCCTCCTGCCGGACGCGGGTGACCAGCGGCGTGAAATCGGCATCGCTGCTCATGATGCCGAAGCCGTCGACCTTGCCCTGATAGAGCAGATCGATGGCGTCGATCGTCATCGCCATATCGGTCGCGTTCTTGCCCTTCGAAACATCGAACTGCTGGTGCGGCCGGATCCCGAACTTGTTCGTGATGGTGTCCCACTTGGCCAGATTGCCCTTGGCGAAATTGCCGTAGGCGCGGCGAATGTTGACCTGCCCGAGCTCGGCCATCACGGTCAGCACCGCGTCGATCGCCTTGGGCTGGGTGTTGTCCGCGTCGATCAGAAGCGCGATGTTGCGGAGATTGTCGCCGGTGTCCATCGCGTCCCCATGCCCGCGCTCAAACGATTACTCAACCGGGGCGAAGGTCCCGCTTTCCTCGTCGAGAAGGTGCAGCATGCCATCGGAGATGGCGAAGAAGGCCCCGCTCAGCCGCAGGCGCCCTTGCGCTTCGAGCTCGGCGACGCAGGGGAAGGTGCGCAGATTGGCGAGGCTGATCTTGACGCCGGCCTCCTCCATCGCGCGCTCGGCCGCGCGCCCATGCGCGCCATGGGCGGCGACGACCTGCTCGCGGGCGCTGTCCAGCATTTGGATCCAGTCGGCGATGAAGCCGCCGCGGCCGGGCTCCTCGCCGTGCATCGACTGGGTCAGCGCCGCCTGGCAGCCACCGCACAGCCCATGGCCCATCACCACGATTTCCCGCACCTTCAGGAACTGGACCGCGAATTCGAGCGCGGCGGAAACCCCGTGGTGGCCGGGCGTGGTTTCGAAGGGAGGGACCAGCGCGGCGACATTGCGAACGACGAAAATCTCGCCCGGGTCGACATCGAAGACCTGTCCTGGATCGACCCGGCTGTCGGAGCAGGCCACCACCATCACGCGGGGCTGCTGCCCTTCACGCAGCGCTTCCCAGCGTTCGCGCCGTGGCGTCCAGGCGGCCTGGCGGAAACGGCGGTAGCCTTCGATCAGGCCGGCGAGTTCGGGTGAGGGCGGGTTCGGCATCGCCGGCGTGATGGCGCGCGGCATTGCCTCTGGCAAGACCCGGTTCTAAGTGGCGCGCATGAACGATCTTTCGAGCGCCCCCAAGCCGCCATCGGAGTCTGGCGGCGAGCGGCCGGCGCGCCTGCGCAAGCCCGACTGGATTCGCGTCAAGGCCCCGGTGAGCGAGGGCTATCACGCCACGCGCCGGCTGATGCGCGACCTCAATCTCAACACCGTCTGCGAGGAAGCGGCCTGCCCCAATATCGGCGAATGCTGGACCAGGAAGCACGCGACCGTCATGATCCTGGGCGATGTCTGCACGCGCGCCTGCGCCTTCTGCAACGTCAAGACCGGGATGCCGCGCGCGGTCGACCCGCTCGAGCCCGAGAATGTGGCGATCGCGGCGGGCAGGATGGGGCTCGAGCATATCGTCGTGACCAGCGTCGATCGCGACGATCTGCCCGATGGCGGGGCGGGGCAGTTCGTCAAGGTGATCCGGGCGCTGCGGCGCGAGGCGCCGGGCACCACGATCGAGATCCTGACGCCCGATTTCCGCGGCAAGATGCGCACCGCGGTCGAGGCGATCTGCGAAGCAGGCCCCGATGTCTACAACCACAATCTCGAGACCGTGCCCCGGCTCTATCCCACGATCCGCCCGGGCGCGCGCTACTACGCCTCGCTGCGGCTGCTCGAGGAGGTGAAGGCGCACGATCCGCTGATCTTCACCAAGAGCGGGATCATGCTGGGGCTGGGCGAACAGCGCCTCGAGGTTCACCAGGTCATGGACGACATGCGCAGCGCCGGGATCGACTTCGTCACCATGGGCCAATACCTCCAGCCCACGCCGCGCCACGCCGCGGTGGCCGAGTTCGTCACGCCCAAGGCCTTCGCCGCCTATGGCGCTATTGCCCGGGCCAAGGGTTTCCTCCAGGTCGCGGCGAGCCCGCTGACCCGGTCGAGCTATCACGCGGGCGACGATTTCGCCGTCATGAAGGCCGCACGCGAAGCCCGGCTGGCGCGGGCCGAGACCGCGCCGGCGGCCTGATGCCGGGCATTCGCGAAACGCGCCGGCTGCCCTATAGCTGCGAGCAGATGTTCGCGCTGGTGGCCGATGTCGCCCGCTACGGCGAATTTCTGCCGTGGGTGGTGGCGGTGCGGGTCCGCTCCGACAGCGACAGCGAGATGATCGCGGATATGCTGGTCGGATTCAAGGCGATCCGCGAGAAGTTCACCTCGCGCGTTCTCAAGCACCGGCCCGACCATATCCACGTCCACTACATCGACGGGCCGCTTCGCGACCTCGACAACAGCTGGTCGTTCCGACCCGCGCCCGGCGGTGGATGCGACGTCGATTTCTGCGTCGATTTCACCTTCCGCAACCCGGTGTTCGAGGCCTTGGCGGGCCAGTATTTCGACCGCGCGTTCCGGCGCATGGTCGAAGCGTTCGAACAGCGCGCGGCGCAGCTTTACGGCGCGCCGCCGGCCTCGCTCGCCGGCTGAGAAGGCAACAGCAGCTCGAGCGCGGCGAGAGTCGCCTGCGCGCGGATTTCGGATCGCGTCCCGCCCTCGATCTGCCGCATGTCGCTCACCGGCTCCCGGTCCGCGTGGCGCTCCGCCCTGGCGAACACCACCGTGCCGACCGGTTTCAACGCGGTGCCTCCGCCGGGTCCCGCCACCCCGCTTACCGCCACGGCGACATCTGCATGGCTGTGCCGCAGCGCACCCTGCGCCATGGCCCATGCACATGCGACCGAGACGGCGCCAAAGGTGTCGATGATATCGCGCGGCACGCCCAGGCTCTCGAGCTTGGCTTCGTTCGAATAGGTGACGAAGCCCCGGTCGAACACTGCCGAGGAACCGGCAACCTGCGTCAACGCCGCGGCGACAAGGCCGCCCGTGCAGCTCTCGGCCACGGCAATTGTCCGGCCCGCGGCCGCGTTCTCCTCGATCACGCGCCGCGCCAGCTCTTCGATATCGGCGGGCAGCAGACGGTCGCTCATCCGGCGCGTCCCGCCGGCTGCTTCGCCTTGCCCCGGTCGCGTTCGACCATCCCGAGAATGAAGCGGACCAGCCGCGCGGGATTTTCGGCCGCGAGCGGATCGACGGCGGCGGTCATCGCTTCTGGGCTGACGCGCCCGCGCGCCTGCGCCACAGCGGGCGTCGCCGCAGCGATCAGGCCGGCGAGAGCGGCCGCATGGACGATGGACTTCATTGCGTACCCCCGTTGCTCGTGATCAGGCGCCGATGAGCGTGGCGACCGCGTGAGCGGCGATGCCTTCGCCCCGGCCGGTGAAACCCAGCCCTTCGGTGGTGGTGGCCTTCACCGATACCGCGGCGCTGTCAACGCCGAGCAGCTCTGCGATTCGGGTGCGCATGGCAAGGCGGTGCGGGCCAATGCGCGGCGTTTCGCAGACGAGGGTCAGATCGACATTGCCGATACCGTAGCCGGCATCGGCCACCAGCCCCGCAGCATGGCGCACGAAGCGCGCGCTGTCGGCGCCATGCCAGCGCGGGTCCGACGGCGGAAAATGCGTGCCGATATCGCCTTCGCCTATCGCACCCAGAAGCGCATCGACCAGCGCGTGAAGCGCCACGTCGGCATCGCTGTGACCGGCCAGCCCCTTGTCGTGCGGGATCAGGATACCGCCGAGCCACAGCTCCTCGCCCGCGGCCAGGCGATGGACATCGTAGCCCGTGCCGATGCGGACCGGAGTCCGGGAGCTGGCAAAGTCCGCGGCGAAGGTCAGCTTCCGCAGCCGCTCGTCGCCCTCGATCAGCGCGACCGTACCGCCCGCGGCGTGAAGCACCTGGGCATCGTCGCCCGCCGTGGGCTCTCCCCGCCAGTGGCGGTGCGCGGCGAGGATGGCGGCGAAGCGGAACGCCTGCGGGGTCTGCACCCGGCGCAAGACCTGGCGATCGGCAGCCTCGGCCATGGTCCCGTTCTCGTCGCGCACCAGGCTGTCGACGATGGGCAGAACCGGGATCGCCCCCTCGTGTCCGGCCAGCGCGGCCAGCAGCCGGCCAATCACCGCGGGGGGCAAATCGGGCCGCGCGGCATCGTGGATCAGCACCAGTGAGGGCGCCTCTGCCTCGAGCATCTCGAGAGCGCGAGCAACCGAATTCTGTCGCGTTGCGCCGCCCGCAACCAGGCGCACGCCCCAGAGACCTTCCAGAGAGCGCCGCGCGAGCTCGTCCGCACCCTGCGGGATGGCCACCACCACCGGGGAGGCGCCGGCACCCAGCAGGCGCTCGACCGAATGGCGAACCAGCGGCTTCCCGCGCCAGTCTGCGAATTGCTTGGGGACGGCTTGCCCGGAACGCAGACCCTGCCCGGCGGCGACGACGATGGCGGCAAAGCGGCGCGGGGGCAGGGCGGGGTCCATCGCGCCCGGCGCGCTAGCGGCTTGCGGTTCATGCTGCAATGCACTATCGGCTGCCCAATATTTAGGCATTGGCCCTTTCCATGAGCGCGCTTCCCCTCCCGCCCCCCCTGGCGCCGCTGCGCGTCGGTCAGGTCGCCATAGCCACTCCGGTGGTGCTCGCGCCGATGACCGGGGTGACCGATCTGCCTTTCCGCCGTCTCGTGCGCCGATACGGCTCGGGCCTCAACGTCACCGAGATGATCGCCAGCGAAGCCGCGATCCGCGAGACGCGCCAGTCGGTGCAGAAAGCGGCGTGGGATCCGGCCGAGGAGCCGGTCTCGATGCAGCTGGTTGGCTGCGATCCCGCCTCGATGGCCGAGGCGGCCAGGCTCCAGGAGAGCAGGGGCGCGGCGATCATCGACATCAACTTCGGCTGCCCGGTGCGCAAGGTCGTCGGCACGCTCGCCGGTTCGGCGCTGATGCGCGAGGTGCCCCTGGCCACCAGGCTGATGGAAGCGACTGTCAAGGCGGTGCAGGTTCCGGTCACGGTGAAGATGCGGATGGGCTGGGATCACGCCAGCCTCAATGCGCCGGAGCTCGCGAAGATCGCCGAGGATCTCGGCGTCCGGATGATTACCGTCCATGGCCGCACCCGCAACCAGATGTATGCCGGCAGCGCCGATTGGGGCTTTGTCCGCAAGGTCAAAGAAGCCGTGACCATCCCGGTGGTGGTCAATGGCGACATCTGCACCATCGCCGACGCGGCGGCGGCGCTGGCGCAATCGGGCGCGGACGGGCTGATGATCGGGCGCGGCGCATACGGCAGGCCGTGGTTGCTCGGCCAGGTGATGCACTGGTGGCGCACCGGCGAGCAGCGCGCCGATCCCTCGCTGGCCGAGCAATACGGCCTGCTCATCGAGCACTACCGGGCCATGCTGGAGCATTACGGCACCGATGTCGGGGTCAAGATCGCGCGCAAGCACCTGGGCTGGTACACCAAGGGTCTGCCCGGCTCGGCGGATTTCCGCAACCGGGTCAACGTCATCGCCGAGGCGGGGCAAGTGCTGGGCGAGCTCGAGCGGTTTTACGAGCCTTTCCTGCTTCGGCGGGCGGCGTGATTCCTGCCGCGCCGGACGCGGCCCTCGCGACCCGGGCCACCATGAGCCCCGATGCCGCGGCACAGATCGCGGGCCTGGGATTCGCGCTCGTGCTGCTCGATGACAGGGGCCGCATCGTGGAAGCCAACCCGGCCGCCGAAGACCTCTTGGGCCGCAGCGCGCCGCGGCTGATCGGCACGCGGCTGTGGACGCTGGCCGGCATCTCCGATGCGCGGCTCGAGGCCGGGCTGGCCCAAACCGACGTCCCCGTGGTGGCCCGCGATGTTCGCGTCACCGCGGGCGGCGTCATGCGGCCGATCGACCTCACCAGCTCGCCGCTTGCCAGCCACCCGGGCTGGCGGGTGGTCACGCTTGCCGAGTCGGGCCTCGGAGGCGAGGAGCGGGGGGAGGGTATGGCCCTTCGCGCACCCGCCATCCTGGCGCATGAAATCAAGAACCCGCTCGCGGCGATCCGCGGGGCGAGCCAGCTTCTCGCGCGGCGCCTTGACGCGCGCGATCTGCCGCTCGCCAGGATCATCGCCACCGAGGTCGACCGGATCGCGGGCCTGATCGACCGCATGCAGCAGTTGGGGCGCGCACCCAAGGCGGGGGAGGGGCGCTGCAATCTTCACGAAGCCATCCGCAGCGCGCTCGCCAGCGTTCGCGCCGCCCGTGCGGACAGGGTCGAGCTGGTCGAGGCATTCGACCCTTCGCTGCCGCCCGTCGCGGCCGAGCCGGCGGCGCTCGAGCAGGTGCTGATCAACCTCGTCCACAACGCCAGCGATGCCTGCGCGGCGCGGGAGGACGCCCGTGTCGAAGTGCGCACCCGCTATGTGAGCGGGCTGGTCCATAAGGTCATCCGCTTCGGCAAGGCGACGCGGCTCCCGGTCGAGATCGTGGTGACCGACAATGGGCCCGGCATCGCGCCCGAGCTGCGCGATCACGTCTTCGAACCCTTCGTCACCGGCAAGGCGCATGGCCAGGGTCTCGGCCTCGCGCTGGTCCGCAAGCTGGTCCGCGACATGGGCGGGCGGATCGCGCATGAGCGCGACGAGCGGGCAGGCCTGACCGCGTTCCGCCTGAATCTCGCAGTGGCGCAGGACGCCGGGGCGTGACGGCGCGTGTCCTGCTGGTGGAGGACGACCCCTCGCTCGCGAGCGTGATCGGCGCGGCGCTGCGCGAGGAAGGGCATGACGTCACCACCTGCGCCGGGGTGGCGCGGCGCGACGCCTTGCTGGCCGAAAGCCACTACGACGTCATGCTGACCGACGTCGTCCTGGCCGATGGCGACGGCCTGGCGGACATCGCCCTGGTTCGCGGCCGCGCGCCCGGCATGCCCATCATCGTGCTTTCGGCGCAGAACACCTTCGATACCGCCGTCCGCGCCAGCGAGAGCGAAGCGTTCGAATATTTTCCCAAGCCTTTCGATCTGGAGGAGCTGGTCCGCGCAGTCGGCCAGGCAGCGGCAAGCCGCGGCCCGGCGGACACTTCATTCGATGAGCCCGCCGCCGGCCTCCCCTTCATCGGCCGCAGCCCGGCGATGCAGGGGGTCTATCGCATGATAACCCGCGTGCTCAGGAACGATCTGACCGTGCTGGTGACGGGCGAATCGGGCACCGGCAAGGAACTGGTGGCCGAGGCAATCCATCAGCTCGGCGCGCGCAGGGGCGGGCCCTTCGTGGCGGTCAACACCGCTGCAATCCCGCGCGATCTGATCGAAAGCGAGCTGTTCGGGCACGAGCGCGGCGCCTTTACCGGCGCGGTGGCGCAGGCGATCGGCAAGTTCGAGCAGGCGCATGGCGGCACGCTGTTCCTCGACGAGATCGGCGATATGCCGGCCGAAGCGCAGACCCGGCTCCTCCGCGCGCTCCAGTCCGGTCGCATCCGCCGCGTGGGCGGCCGTCACGAGTTGGCGGTCGATGTCCGCATCGTGGCCGCCACCAACCGGGCGCTCGAGCCGCTGATCGCGGCCGGGAGCTTTCGCGAGGACTTGTTCTATCGCCTCAATGTCGTGCCCATCCACCTGCCTGCGCTGCGCGAGCGGCGGGAGGATGTCGGCGCGCTGGCGAAGCATTTCCTCGCGCAGGCCGAAGGCGAGGGACTGCCCAGGCGCGCGATCGACCCAGCAGCCATCGCCGCCCTGGCGGCGCGGCCGTGGCGCGGGAATGTCCGCGAGCTCCGCAACGCCGTTTTCCGGCTCGCGCTTCTGGCCCGCGAACGCACCATCGATCGGGTGCTGGTGGAAGAGGCTCTCGGACCGGGCGAAGCATCACCGGCGGCCGCGCCGGAGCCGGGGTTGAGGTCGGCCGTGCTCGAGTGGATCGCCGCCGAACGCCCCCCCGACGGCGCGCTGTATCGTCGCGCTCTCGCCGAGCTGGAGCGGCCGCTGTTCGAGCACGCCCTGGGCCGAACCGGGGGCAATCAGATCGCAGCCGCCCGGCTCCTCGGCATCAACCGCAACACGCTGCGCAAGCACCTGGCCGAACTGACCGCTCAGGACCGCGAACGCGAATAGTCGTCGCTTCGGCGATTTAGAGCTTGCCAGAATACCACAGCGCCGTTGTATCTGCGCAACGATGGCCACGCAGGCGCGCACTTCTTCCTGGCAGACCCCGCGCTGGCTGCGGCGGATCATTGTCACCTCGCGGCGCTCGAATCTGTTTCCGCTGCTCGAAGGCGCCGCGGTCCTCGCGCTCGCGGCGATGGCGTGGAGCGCTTATATCGCCTTCAGCACGACCCCGGGCGAGGGGGAACTGCTGCCGACGCGGCAAGTGGCCGGGTTGCTTATCGGGGCGCTGATTCCCGCGATCGCGCTGATGGTCCTGCTGGGGCGGCGGCTCGCGCTGCGCCGCGCGGCGGGCAGCACCGCACGGCTCCATCTGCGGCTCGTGTTCCTGTTTTCGCTGATCGCCGCAGTGCCGACCCTGCTGGTGGCCGGATTCGCGGCGGTCCTGTTTCAGTCGGGCGTCGATTTCTGGTTTTCGGACGATTCGCGCGGCCTGATGGCCAACGCCAACAAGCTTGCCGAAAGCTACTACGCCCAGAACCAGGAGGACGTCGCCAACCACACCATCGCCATGGCCAGCGATCTGCGCTATTACCTCGAACGCGTCTCGCTGGTAAGCGAGAACTGGCCCACGCTGTTCCGGTACCAGGCCGAGAACCGCGACATCACCGAGAGCGCCATCCTTCAGCAGCAGAGCGACGGGACTCTGCGCACCGCCTTTGTCTATGGTCTGGGCAAGGACAACGATCCTGCCAAGTTCGTCGCCGCGGCGCTGCCGGTTCTCGCGCGTGGTCAGCTCGTCGCGGTGCAGGGCAGCCCCGTGCGGATCGAGGCAGTCGCGCCGATCGAGCGCGGGAGCGGGATCTACCTTTACACCGCGCGCAACGCCGAGGCCGATTCGTTCCGGAGCTGGGAGGCGGCGAAGTCGATCGCCTCGGCCTATGACGTGCTGATCGGCCGGGCACGCGCGCTCCAGCTTCGCTTCAACCTCGCGCTGTTCTTCGTCAGCCTCGCGCTGGTCGGCTTCGCGGTATGGTTCGCGCTTCGCTTCGCCGATCGCCAGGTCGAGCCTCTGACGGATCTGGTCAGCGCGGCGCGCAAGGTCGGCGCGGGCAATTTCAGCTTGCGCATGGAAGGCCGGCAGGGCGGTGACGAAATCGGCCTGCTGTATCGCGCCTTCAACCGCATGACCGCGCAGCTCGAGAAGCAGACCGACGCTCTGGTGGGCGCCAACCGCGAGCTCGAGGAGCGTCGCGGCTTCATCGAAGCCGTGATCCAGTCGGTCAGCGCCGGCGTGATGTCGCTCGACCGCGATGGCGGGATCCAGCTGATGAATGCTCCGGCTCGCGCTCTGCTGGGAGCGGGTACGGCCGAACGCGAGCATATCGACGACATCGCGCCCCAGATCGCGGCCATGGTCGCTGCGGGGCTGAGCCAGGGCGTGATCAGCCATTCCAAATCGGGCGAACTGCTCACTCTGGCGGTCAAGATCGCGCCCGAGGAGGACGGCCACGTCGTGACCTTCGAGGACATCACGCGCCAGCTTCTCGACCAGCGGCAAGCGGCCTGGTCCGATGTCGCGCGGCGGATCGCGCATGAGATCAAGAACCCGCTCACTCCCATCCAGCTCGCCACCGAGCGGCTGCGGCGCCGCTACCGCAAGCAGATCGCCGTTGACGGAGAGCTATTCGACGAGCTCACCGCCACCATCGTTCGGCAAGTGGGCGATCTGCGCAAGATGGTCGACGAGTTCTCGTCATTCGCGCGCCTGCCCAAGCCGGTGTTCCGGCCCGAGGACGCGTTCGATCTGGTGCGGCAGGCACTGTTCCTGCAGGAAGTCGCGCATCCCGAGATCGGCTATGACCTGACCGGGGACATCGACCAGCCGGTGCTGATCGAGTGCGACCGCCACCAGTTCGGTCAGGCGATGACCAATGTTCTCAAGAACGCGGCCGAGGCGATCGAGGCGCGTCAGCGCGAAGCCGGGCCCGACTATCGCGGGCGAATCGCGGTTTCGCTCGCGGTGGACGAACACGCGCTTGCGGTGACCGTCGCGGACAATGGCATCGGCCTTCCCAAGGACCGCGAGCGGATCGTCGAGCCCTATGTCACGACGCGCGAGAAGGGGACGGGGCTTGGCCTGGCGATCGTCAACAAGATCGTCGAGGAGCATGGTGGCGACATGATCTTCGCGCCGCGCCCGGAAGGCGGGACCAGCGTTACGCTTCGCTTCGCCAGAGCCCCGCAAAGATCGCCGGCAAGCGCCGGCCATGTTTCGTAAACCGATGGAATCGCCATGACCCTTGAAATTCTCGTTGTCGACGACGAACGCGACATCCGCGAGCTCGTCGCCGGTGTGCTCAGCGATGAAGGCTATACTTGCCGGACATCGGGCGACAGCGCCGATGCGCTCGCACAGATTGACCGCAAGCGGCCGAGCCTGGTGCTTCTGGACGTGTGGCTTAACGGCAGCCCGATGGACGGGCTCGAGGTCCTCGACGCCATCAAGATTCGCGAGCCGGATCTGCCGGTTATAATCTTTTCGGGTCATGGCAATATCGACACCGCGGTCTCGGCGGTGAGCCGCGGCGCGATGGATTTCATCGAAAAGCCGTTCGAAGCCGAAAAGCTGCTCCATCTGGTCGAGCGCGCGACCGAGACCGAGCGGCTGCGGCGCGAGAACATTCGCCTCAAAAGCGCCGTGCCGATGGGCGAGGAGTTCACCGGCAACAGCGGCGCGATCAACGCAGTGCGCGCTACGCTCAAGCGGGTTGCCGGTACCGGGAGCCGCGTGCTCATCACCGGGCCCGGCGGGGCGGGCAAGGAAGTGGCCGCGCGCCTGCTGCATGCCTGGAGCAATCGCGCCGACAAACCCTTCGTGACGGTCAATTCGGCGCGCATCACGCCCGAGCGCTTTGAGCACGAGCTGTTTGGAGAAGAGCAGGACGGCCGGCTTCTTCGCGCCGGGTTGCTCGAGATGGCCGACGGGGGAACGCTCTATCTCGACGAGGTCGCCGATATGCCGCTATCGACACAGGCCCGGATCCTGCGGGTATTGACCGAGCAGAGCTTCCTGCGGGTCGGCGGCACGCGCCAGATCGGCGTCGATGTGCGCGTCGTCTCCTCGAGCGCCCGCGACCTGGCCAGGGAGATGGAGGAAAAGCGGTTCCGCGAAGATCTGTTCTACCGGCTGAACGTGGTGCCTGTGGCGATTCCCTCGCTGGCCGAGCGCCGTGCCGACATCCCCGCGCTCGCCGAACATTTCTTCACGCGCTACGCTTCCGAACAGGGTTTGCCCGCCCCGACGATCAGCCCCGAGGCGGTCGCCGCGCTTCAGGCTTACGACTGGCCGGGCAACGTCCGCCAGCTGCGCAACGTGGTCGAGCGCGCGATCATCCTGACGCCCCGCGACAAGCTCGATGTCATCGAGCCCGAAATGCTGGGGAGCGAGGTCACCGACGGCCGTCCCGGCAATGGCAGCGCGATGACATCGCTCATGGGAGCGCCGCTGCGCGAGGCGCGCGAGAGCTTCGAGCGGGAATATCTCGCGGTCCAGATCCGGCGCTTCTCGGGCAATATCTCCAAAACCGCGAGCTTCATCGGCATGGAACGATCGGCATTGCACCGCAAGCTCAAGCTCCTGGGCATGGTCGACCGCAAGGGCGCGGCCGATTTCGAGTAGGTCAACGCCGGGCGGCGGAACGGTTCGGCGCATTTGCCGTTGGCGAAAGGGGCGCACAGCACCATAATAGGACTTTCAAGCGGATGCCTTCATCGAGACGATGCGGGTTGTCCAGATTGCGGGGTCGCCGGTGGGCGTCCCGCCAACAAGAAGGACCATGGCGATGCCGTCAGAACGAACCTTGAGCGCGCGACCACGCCCGGCCAAAGCCGAACCCGAACCTAAAGCTGAGGCGCGGCCCGAGGAAAAGGCCGTGCCCAAGAGCGCGAAGGGCCAGAGTTTGCAGGATGGCTTCCTCAACCTGCTCCGAAAATCCAAATCGCCGGTGACGATGTTCCTTGTCAAGGGCGTCAAGCTGCAGGGCATCGTGACCTGGTTCGACAATTTTTCGATCCTGCTGCGCCGCGATGGCCAGTCGCAGCTCGTTTACAAGCATGCGATATCCACCATCATGCCCGGCGCGCCGATGGATGCCGCCCAGTTCGAGAGCCAGAGCCAGACCAGCAAGCAACGGCTGTTGCAGGACGTGTTCCTGAGCCGGGTGAGCGAGGCCGAGGCGCAGGTGACGATGTTTCTGGTCAACGGCGTGATGCTCCAGGGAAAGATCGCGGCGTATGACTTGTTCTGCATGCTGCTCGAGCGCGATGGCTATGTGCAACTTGCCTACAAGCATGCCGTTTCGACCATCCAGCCCGCGACTCCGGTCGATCTGACCGAGGACCTAGAGGGCGACGGCAACTGACGTTCGGTGACGACATCGAAATCGAGGTGAGCCGCGGCGTGCGCGCGTTGGTGGTGTGCCCCGACATACGCGGCCAGCGCGCCGCGCTGGCGCCCGAGGAGCGGCTGGAGGAGGCGAGGGGGTTGGCGCAAGCCATCGGGCTGGTGGTCGCCGACAGCTTCGTGCTTCCGGTGCGCGACGTTCGGCCCAATCTGCTGTTCGGCTCGGGCCAGACCGACAATATCGCCGTCGCGTGCGAGCAAAACGCAGCTGAGCTGCTCATTGTCGACGGCGCGCTGACCCCCGTCCAGCAGCGCAATCTCGAGGATCGGCTAAAGCGCAAGGTGATCGACCGCACCGGCCTGATCCTCGAAATCTTCGGCGAGCGGGCAGTGACGGCGGAAGGACGGCTGCAGGTCGAACTCGCGCACCTGGACTACCAGCAGAGCCGCTTGGTGCGGAGCTGGACGCACCTCGAGCGGCAGCGCGGCGGGTTCGGGTTTCTCGGCGGGCCTGGCGAGACGCAGATCGAAGCCGACCGCCGGATGATCCGCCAGCGGATGGCGCGCCTGCGCCGCGAGCTCGAACAAGTGCGGCGCACCCGCGCGCTCCACCGCGAGCGTCGGGGCAGGGCGCCGTGGCCTGTGATCGCGCTCGTGGGCTATACCAATGCCGGCAAATCGACTCTTTTCAACCGTCTGACAGGGGCGGAGGTGATGGCCGAAGACCTGCTCTTCGCCACGCTCGATCCCACCATGCGGGCGATTGGCTTGCCCGGAGTGGAAAAAGCCATCGTCTCGGACACCGTGGGGTTCATTTCCGACCTGCCAACCCAGCTCGTGGCCGCCTTCCGCGCGACGCTGGAAGAAGTTACCGGCGCCGACATCATCTGCCACGTCCGGGACATGGCCAACGAGGCGGCGGGCGCGCAGAAGGCGCAGGTTCTCGGAATTCTCGAAGACCTCGGGATCATCGCGGAGAAGGGCGGGCCGAGCCGCATCCCGATCCTCGAGGTCTGGAACAAGTGGGACGCGGTGGAGCACGACCGGCGGGCCGAACTCGAGCCGCTCGCCGCCGCCGCAGGGGATGTCGCGGTCGTTTCGGCCTTGACGGGCGAGGGCGTGGGAGACCTGCTCGACCGTCTCGGCCGCCTGCTGACCGGCGCGGCGCGGACGGTCGAGCTCACCATTCCTTCCAGCGACGGACGCCGGCTCGCCTGGTTGCACGCGCACGGCGAAGTGCTCGAAGATCTCGGGGACGGTGAGGAAGCACGGCGCCTCACCGTGCGCCTCAACGCGCGCGAGCTTGGCCAGTTCGAAAGCCTATGACCGCTCGGCGGCCTTGACCACCTGCCACAGTTCCTCCTGCTGCTTCAGCAAGAGGCCGGCGAAACCACCGCCCGCCAGCCTTTCCATCGCACGATAGCGACGCTCGAACTTGGCATTGCCGCGGCGCAGCGCTTCCTCGGCATCGATCCCGTAGCTTCGCACAAGATTGACCGCGGCGAAAAGCAGGTCTCCGGCCTCTTCTGCGAGATGATCTTCGGAAGCTGACCTAAGTTCTCCCAGCTCCTCCACTATTTTTGCTTCGGGACCTTCGCGGTCGGGCCAGTCGAAGCCCTGGCGAGCGACTCGCTGCTGGAGCTTTTGTGCGCGCATTAACGCCGGTAGCGCGTCGGCGACGCCGTCCAGCGCGCTCTGCGCGCCGGCGGCGGCACGCTCGGCGGCCTTCAGGCTTTCCCAGCGCCGGTCGTCCATATTTCCGCCGGCCGAGCCGAAGAGGTGGGGATGGCGCGCCTCCATCTTGTCGGCGATCGCTTCGACGACGTCGGCAAAGGCGAAGTGCCCGGCTTCCTCGGCCATGCGCGCATGAAAGACGACCTGGAACAGCAGGTCGCCCAGCTCGTCGCGCAGGTCGGCCATGTCGCCACGCGTGATCGCGTCGGAAACCTCGTAGGCTTCCTCGATCGTATACGGAGCAATGGTCTCGAAATCCTGGGCGAGATCCCATTCGCAGCCGCGCTGGGGATCGCGGAGCCGCGCCATGATTGAGAGGAGGCGGGAAAGCTGGCCGGTCGCGTCGGACATGTAACACCGATAATATATATTATGTAAAATACAGGCCGGCGCGCAGGGCTCTCATCTGCCCCCAACCAGCGAAATGAACAGAGTGAGCACGAGGAATATCCCGACCCAGATGATCGCCAGGCGCGCTCCCTTGGGCCAGTCGAGCCCGCGGCCACGCAGACTCGAAGCGACGAGAACCAGCCAGGCCAGCAGAGCCACGAGACCGACGATCTGATACTCGCTCATGAAAGCCACTCCAGTCCGTCGTACCCGACCGCGACTCCCTTGGGCACTTCGGCGGATAGCGCCGCATGGTCCATGCTCTTGTCGAGATGCGTGAGGATCATCTTGCGCGCCCGCGTCCGCGCCTTGAGCTCGAGCGCCATGGCGAGGTGCGCGTGCGTGGGGTGCGGTTCCCGCCGCAGGCAATCGCAGACGATGAGATCGGCGCCCGCGAAGCATGCGACCATGCCCTCGGTAATGGCGCTGAAGTCGGTGGCATAGACAATCGCGCGTCCGTCGGCCTCGAGGCGGAAGCCGGTGCTCATCGTGGGACCATGCGGCATCTCGACCCAGTCGAGCGAAAATCCGGCGACGATGCGCATTTCCAGCGGCTTGATCTCACAGAGTGTGGGATAGCCGTGCTGGCCTTCGAAAACGTAGTCGAAACGCCGCTTTAATCGAGATACCGTAGCATCGCTGGCAAAGCCCGGCAGGGCGTTGCTGCGACCATACCTCATCACGCGCAGATCGTCGATCCCGTGGCAATGATCGGCATGGTCGTGCGTCCATAACACCGCATCGACCCGGTCGATCCGATGGCGCAGAAGCTGCTCGCGCAGATCGGGCGAAGTGTCGATCAGCACCCGCCCGCCGGCGTCGTTCTCGACCACGATCGAGACGCGCGTCCGGCGGTTCTTCGGATCGGCGGGATCGCACGCGCCCCATTCGCCGCCGATTCGCGGCACTCCGGTCGAGGTGCCCGAGCCAAGCATCAGCATCCTCACGCCATAGCCGCCTTGGCGAACAATCGTCCGAAGTTTCGCGTGGTCGCCTCGGCCAAAGCCTCGCAGGTCGTGCCTCTCAGCCCGGCGAGAAAGCGCGCCGTGTCCGCGACGTAGGCTGGCTCGCAGGGCCTGCCCCGGTGCGGCACCGGTGCGAGGAAGGGGCTGTCGGTTTCGACGAGCAGCCGATCCTCGGGGATTTTTGCTGCGACGTCAGCAAGATGCTGAGCGTTCTTGAAAGTCACTATGCCGGAGATCGAAATCGACAGACCGAGCTCGAGCACACGGGCTCCGAATTCGGCCGAGGCCGTGAAGCAGTGGATAAGCCCGGGGAACGCCCCCTTCCCCATTTCTTCGCCCAGGATGGCGAGGGTGTCCTGTTCCGCATCGCGGGTGTGGATGATGACCGGGAGGCCGGTTTCGCGCGCGACCGCGATATGGCGCCGGAACAGCCGTTTCTGCGCCGCGCGGTCCGACCGATCATAATGATAGTCGAGCCCGGTCTCGCCAAGGCCGATCACCCGGGGATGCGTGGCGGCTGCGGCCAGAACCGATTCGCTGACATCCTGATGGTCGTCAGCGTGGTGCGGATGGATCCCGATGCTCGCGAAGACGTCGCGCTCGCGCTCGGCGGTGGCGACGACCTGGCTCCATTCGCTGCGCCTGGTCGAGATGTTGAGGAAGGCGCTCACCCCGGCCGCGCGCGCACGGGCGAGCACCCCGGGCTGGTCATCGACCAGTCCTTCGTATTCCAGATGGCAGTGGCTATCGACCAGCATCACGCCGGCGCCGTCTCGGGCAGCTCGAGCCGTGGAAACACAGGGGCCGGCGGCGCGAGGGTATGCCCCGCCTCGACCAGAGCGTCGAACCACCCGGAGGCCATATCGGCGTGGCCGCGCGCATTGGCCGGGACGCCCAGCATGTCCAGCACTGCAGCCGCTTTTCCGGGAACCACCGGCTGGATCGCCATCGCAAGCTCCCCGATCGCCTGGATAAGTGTCATCAGCACGGCCGTCATACGCTCGGGGTGGGTCTTTCGCAGCGCCCATGGCGCCTGCTCGTCGACGTAGCGGTTGCAGGCCCAGACCGCCTGCATCCAGTCCTCGATGCCGTGACTGAACGCCAGCTCCTCGAAGGCGCGCGGCAGCTCCTCGCGGCAGGCCGCGCGCACCTGTGTCAACAGCGCCTCATCCGCATCCGCCGTCGCAACGATCTCGAGCCTCCCGCCGATGTTTTTGACGATCATCGACAGCGTCCGCTGCACCAGATTGCCGAAGCTGTTTGCCAGCTCGGCGTTGCAGCGGCCGACGATCGATTCGGGCGAATAGCTGCCGTCCTGCCCGAAGGTGACTTCGCGCATCAGGAAATAGCGCAGATTGTCGACCCCGAAGCGTTCCGCCAGCTCGACCGGGTCGGTGACATTGCCGAGCGACTTCGATTCCTTTTCCCCGCGGTTGAGGATGAAGCCGTGACCGTACACCTTTCGGGGCAGCTGCAGCCCGGCGCTCATCAGGAAAGCGGGCCAGTAGACCGTGTGGAAGCGCACGATATCCTTGCCCACCAGGTGGAGGCTGGCGGGCCAGAACTTGCGCCAGTCCGTGGTGTCGTCGGGATAGCCAAGCCCGGTGATGTAGTTGGTCAGCGCATCCACCCAGACATACATCACATGACCCTCGGCGCCGGGCACCTTGACGCCCCAGTCGAAGCTGGTGCGGCTGATCGAGAGGTCCTTCAGCCCGCCCGCCACGAAGGCGATCATCTCGTTGCGGCGGCTTTCCGGCTCGCAGAAGCCGGGTTTGCGCAGCAGGTCGAGCAGCCGGTCCTGATAGTTCGAGAGCCGGAAGAACCAGCTCTCCTCGACCGTCCATTCGACCGGCGTGCCTTGGGGCGACAGGCGGTCCTCGCCCTCGCCCGTCAGCTCGCTCTCGTCGTAATAGGCCTCGTCGCGGACAGAGTACCAGCCCTCGTAGCGGTCGAGATAGAGGTCGCCCGCGGCCGCCATCGCCTCCCACAGCGCCTGGCTGGCGCGGTGATGCTCGGGCTCGACGGTGCGGATAAAGCGGTCGAAGCTGATGTTCAGCTTCTCGTCCATCTCGCGGAAATAGCCCGCCATCTCGTCGGCCAGCTCGCGCGGCGTGACGCCCTGCTCCTCGGCCTTTCGCGCCATTTTGAGCCCGTGCTCGTCGGTGCCGGTCTGGAACCGCACCTCGCGCCCCATCCAGCGCTGGAAGCGCGCGATGACGTCGGCGCCGATCGCCTCGTAGGCATGGCCGATATGGGGCCGCCCGTTGGGATAGTTGATCGCGGTGGTGAGGTAGAAGGGATCAGGCATCGGCGCGTGCGCTAGCCTCGGCGCATCCCGCGAGCAAGTTGCCGATCTCGAGCGCCAGCAACCCGGTGTCGTAGTTGTAGCTGAGGAACTCGCCAGTCAACCGAACCAGACCCTCATGCGCGACGATCCGCCGGGCGGCGAGTGTGGCGGGCAGGCGCGCGATCTCCTCGCCCACGATGGCGCGGGCAAGATCGAGCACCGCACGCAGCCGGTCGCGGTCGGGCTTGGCACCGATGAGCGCAGCCAGCTCGCCGCGCGCGGTAAAGGCGGGATCGCCGCTGTCGCGGATATGGCGCATCGTCCTGGCCGCCCTGGCCAGCCCCATCTCGACGAAGGCGAGCGCGGCGCCAGGCGATCCGGCTGCGGCGGCGACCGCGGCGGCGCGTTCGTCCGGCCCGGCGTCGTTGGTCATTTGCGCCAGGAATCGTGCCAGCGCCTCGTCGGGAACCGCGGGAAAGCGCAGCGTGCGGCAGCGCGAGCGGATCGTCGGCAGGAGCTTGGCCGGGCTGTGGCAGACGAGCAGGAAGAAGGTCCCGACGGGGGGCTCCTCGAGGCTCTTGAGCAGAGCGTTGGCGGCCGCACGCTCGAGATCGTCGGCCGGATCGATGATCACCGCGCGCCGCTCGCCCAGCGTGGAGCGCGTGGTGAGGCGGCGCTGGATGTCGCGAATCTGTCCGATCCTTATGCTGCGCGCGAGCTCGAAGGGCTTTGCGTCGTCGCGTTTCTTCTCGTCCTCCTTGGTGCGCGGACCATAGGTGAGGAGGAGAATATCGGGATGCTGCGTCATCCCGGGCGCAGCACTCACAAGCTCGCGTGCCGCGGCGGTCGCGAACGCCGTCTTTCCGAGCCCTGCCTTGCCCGAAAGGAGCCAGGCGTGGTGCATCCGTTCCCCGGCAAGCGCCGCGCGCCACGCCGCCCAAGCCTCATCGTGCCCGATCAGCATAGCGGTGCCACCGCCGCCATGACGCGCGCATGGACCTGCTCGATAGTGCCTTCCCCGTCGATCAGAGCAAAGCGGTGTGGCTCGCTGGCGGCGAAGTCGCGGAAGGCGGCGTTGACTCGCGCATGGTAATCGGCAGCCCTCCCCCCGATCGCATCCGGATTGCCGCCATCGCGCGCGGCGAGACGCTGCGCAACGCCTCCGGGCGTTGCGGCCATGAGCAGGGTCAGATCGGGCAGCAGACCTCCGCTGCCGATGCCGTGAAGCGCGCGCACCGTATCGTCGCCCAGGGCCCCCGCGGCGCCCTGATAGGCCCTGCTCGAATCAACGAAGCGATCGCAGATCACCCAGCGTCCCCCGGAAAGCGCCGGGCGGATCAGCCGCGCGACATGATCCGCTCGCGCCGCGGCGAACAGCAGCGCTTCCGCTTCGGCCCCCCAGCCGGCGCTTGCCGGGTCCTCGCCAGGAGGATGGAGCAACAGCGTCCGGATCGCCTCGGCGCCCGGAGTGCCGCCCGGTTCGCGCGTCAGCAAGGCGGGGATGCCGCGGGCCTCGAGCGCGGAGGCGAGCAGGCGGGCCTGCGTCGATTTGCCAGCCCCTTCCCCCCCTTCGAAGGCGATGAGCCGGCCTAAGCCCACGGCAGCCACCCGGCGAGACCGTTGAAGACGCGCTGAATCGGCGTGGCGCTGGCGACTGAGGTCCGCGCCACCAGCGGAACGCTTCCGACGGGCCGTCCGTCGAACGAAATCAGGAGCTGCGCGACTTCCTGGTTCTCGACGATCGGCGCGCGGAGCGGCCCTTCATAGCGCACCTTGAGCGCAACCTTGGGACGATGGCCGCGCGGGAGCGCGAGACGGATCGGGCGCGGCGCCACGAGATCGACATGGCGCAGGCCACCCCTCTGAACTCTGGCGCGCGCAAGCGTCGCCCCAACCGGAAACAGCACCTTGCTTTCGAACGCCTGGAACCCCCATTCGATCAAGGCTCGCGCGGCATTGTTGCGCTGGCGGCCGGTGGGGCTGCCGGCAACGACCATGACGAGCCGCCGCCCGCCCCGCTGGGCGCTGCCCAGAAACCCGTAACCTGCCTGATTTGTGAACCCGGTCTTGATCCCGTCCGCGCCCGCGACGACGCCGCTGATCGGGTCGTGATTGCGCTGCGCGATGCCGTTGTAGGACAGGCTCTGCGCGCCGACGAAGTGGCGGTATTGCCCCGGATGGCGGCGGATCATCGCGTCCGCCAGCCTGACGAGGTCGCGCGCGGTGGTCCAGGTCTTGCCCCCGTCCATCCACCCGTTGGGGCTGCCGAAATGGCTGTCGCGCATGCCGAGCGCACGGGCGGCGCGGTTCATCTGCGTGATCCACGCCGGCAGTGAGCCCGCCGCAGCCTCGCCCAGCACGGCCGCCCCGTCGTTGGCCGATACGGTCGTCACTCCGTGGAGCAGCGCATCGATCGTCACCGGCTGGTTCTCGGAAAGATACATCGTCGAACCGACCCGACCCCATTGCCGGAAGGTCTCCGGCCGCATGGCGGTGACCTGTTGCGGGAACAGCTTGCCCTGCGCCATCCGCTCGAAGGCGACGTAGGTGGTCATGACCTTGGTGATCGAGGCGGGCAGGAAGCGGCGGTCCGCCTCCCGCGCAAACAGCGTCTGCCCGCTGGAAACATCCACCAGCAACGCGATCGGCGCGTCCGTCGCGCTCGGCACGGCAGGCCTGACCGGCGGGCCCGCGGCAACCGCGGCCGCGGCAAAGGACAAGGCAAACGGAACGGCGATCGTGGCGCGTATCGGCATGGCCAGCCCCTAACGCGCCGCGCCGGGCTTGGCGAGCAGCTCTGCTTCGCTCATCGTCACCCGATGGCGTCGGCGAGCAGCCCCACGCTCATCGCGTAGTAATTCGAGCAATTGTATTCGAGAATTACGCGGTAATTGCCGGTCAGCAGCCACGCCGGGGTGCCTGGGCCATCGGGGCGGAACAGCGAAGCGAGCACATCGTCGCCGAGCCCGCCCTGCGGCTCGACGCCCATCGCGCGCCATTCGCGCACGGTCTTGAACTGGCTGTGGCGGACATGAACACGCGGGCATTGAGGCGCCGCGAGCTTGCCCGCCAGCCGCTCGACATCGAGGCCGGCCGGCACGATGGCGCGCACGCCCCACGGCTGGCCGCGCCGCCAGCCCGCATCGCGGAAGTAGTTGGCGATCGAAGCGAAGGTGTCGGCGCGGTTGGTCATGATATCGGCGCGCCCGTCGCCGTCGCCGTCGGTGGCGAGCCGCAGGTAAACGCTGGGCAGGAACTGCGGATTGCCGAACGCCCCGGCCCAGCTTCCCTTCAGCTCCGCGCGCGAAAAGCCGCGGTCGGCGATCTTGAGCAGATCGACGAACTCGGTGGCGAAGAGGTCGCGGCGGCGGCCTTCCCAAGCGAGCGTGGCAAGCGCCTGCGCGAGATCGAAATTGCCCTTGACCGCCCCATAGCCGCTCTCGTGCCCGAAAATGGCGACGATGATTTCCGCCGGTACGCCGTACCGCGCCTCGACGCGGCGGAGCGTGTCGGCATTGCCCGCAAGCACGCGCCGCCCACCCTCGATCCGCGGTCGGTCGACGTGGTCGGCGATATAGGGCGAAAGGGGGGGGAAGCCGCCTCCGGTCGGGCCGGCGCCAGGTTGCGCGCGGTCAAGCTCGATCACGCGCGCGCTGGGCGTGAGCCCATCCGTCATCCGCGCGATCGTCGGCTCGCTCACGCCCTCGGCGCGTGCTCGCGCGGAAAGAACCATGAGGTAGGCATCGAACGGCATGTCCTGTGCCGCAAGCTCGGGCCCCGAACAGGCGCTGGCGAGAACGGAAACTACAACGAGAAAACGCCGTGAAATCATCATCGCGGCATTGTGGCGATCCCGGTAGGCAGAGCAAGCCCCTTGATCGGAAACACAGCCCCTCACGCCGCCAGTATGGTTGGCGGACAGGGTGGGATTCGAACCCACGGTGGGCGTGAACCCACGGCGGTTTTCAAGACCGCTGCCTTAAACCACTCGGCCACCTGTCCGTCGCCCGCGAGCTAGCGGCATGGAACGGCATTGTCACCATCGGGGCAAAGCGAGGGAGGGCGGCGGGTTGAGGCGCGGGCGGCCTGAACCGTCAGCCCGTTTCGCCGAACTGCCGGAGCGCGGTGCCGTCGTTGCGCGCATCGGCATCGGAGGCGGGTTTGCGGAAGAAGATGCGGTCTTCGGCAAGACCGCCGCCGCGGTCGCCTTCGGGCTGCTCGGGCAGGCCCTGCGGATCATCTCCGATCTCGTATTCCATGTCGCTCTCCTTGAACAGGAGATCGACGAACATCCCCGCCGGTTCCCGAATTTGTGACGACGCGCGGGCGCTGGGCGCGAATTGCGCTCACGCGGAGGGCGTGTCGGCTGAGCGCCTCGTATTCGGCGCGGCACGTCTCGGCTACGGCGCGGTACTCGGGTGCCGGCTCGGGAAGGGCGCCGGCGAGCGATCGCGGCCGGCTGGTCGCCGGCCGGGACGGTCCTCCCGCTCAGCGCCCCCGCGCAACGATCTCGTCGATCGCTTCGCGCAGCTTGGGGTCCCATTCGGCGCGTAGCTCCCTGATCTTGGCGAGCAGCGGCTCGTTCTCGTGGGCAGGAATGTCGAGCCGGTAGAGGTCGGCGACATCGCGCATCGAGGTGCGGTCGCGTTGCTCGAAGAGGTCGGCCATGGCCTGCGCGGTCCGGCGATCGTGGCCCAGCGCCTCGAATGCCGAGCGTCCCATTCGCAGCGAGCTGTCGTACGTCTCCCGGACCACGTCACGGCAGCCCATCGCCCACAGGTGATAGACATGATCGCGGTTCTTGGCGCGCGCGATCACGTGCAGTCCGGGAAAGGTCGCTACGGCATAGCGGACGAGCTTGTCGATCTGCTCGCGCTCGTCGAGCGCCACGATCAGCAGCTTGGCCCGCGCAATCCCCGCGCTGGCCAGAAGATCGGGCCGGGTAGCATCGCCGAAGTAAGTCTTGATGCCGAATTTCTTGAGGTTTTCCAGGTGTTCGCTGTTGTAGTCGATCACTGTCGCCCGGTGTCCCGCGGCATCCAGCATCCGGTCGACGATCCCGCCCACGCGCCCCCGCCCGGCAATGATGATGGGGTTCTCCTCCTCGATCGCATCGGCCTCGCGTTCGGCCTCACCGCTGCAATAGGCGCGCGCGATCACCTTGTCGTAAAGGATGAACAGCAGCGGGGTGGCGAGCATCGTCAGCGCCACGACCAGCAGCATAAGCTCGGCGAGCGGCCCCGGCAGGATCGCGTTGCCCACCGCGAAGGCGATCAGCACGAAGGCGAACTCGCCCGCCTGGGGCAGCGCCAGCGCAAACAGCCACAGCGCCTCGCGCCGGAGGCCCGACAACCGCCCGACCAGCAGCAGCGCCCCCACCTTCACCACGATGACGACCGCCGCCCAGAGCAGCACTTCGCCGCTGCGCTCCAGCGCCAGCGCAAAGTCGATTCCCGCCCCCACGGTGATAAAGAACAACCCCAGCAGCAACCCCTTGAAAGGTTCGACATCGCTTTCGAGCTCGTGGCGGTATTCGCTGTTCGCCAGCACCACGCCCGCCAGGAACGTGCCAAGCGCGGGCGAAAGGCCCACAAGCGTCATCAACAGCGCGATTCCGATCACGAACACCAGCCCGGCAGCGGTGAACAGCTCGCGCAGGTTGGCCCCGGCGATAAAGCGGAACACCGGGCGGGTGAGGTAATTGCCGATGAGCACGACCGCCGCCACCGCCGCGATTCGCACGACTGCGGCGAGCAGTGCGGACATGTCCGCGGTGAGGTCGATGCCCGCTCCGTGCGCGCCCTCACTGCCAGCGAGGCCGGGTCCCGGCAGCGCGAGCAGCGGAAGCAGCGCCAGGATCGGGATCACCGCGACGTCCTGGAACAGCAGCACGGAGAACGCGCTTTCCCCGCCGCTGCTCCTGAGCAAGCCCTTCTCGGTCAGCGTCTGGACCACGATCGCCGTGGAGCTCAGCGCCAGGATCATGCCGATCGCGAGCGCGGTCTGCCAGGGCTGCCCGTCAATCAATGCCACCGCGGCAAGCGCGAGCGTGGTCAGCAGGACTTGCCCGCCACCGGTCCCAATCAGCTTGCCGCGCATCGCCCACAGGCGCCGGGGCTCGAGCTCCAACCCGACAATGAACAACATCATCACCACGCCGAACTCGGCGAAGACCTGCAGCGACTCGACATCGACATCGAGTCCCGCCAGCACCGGCGCAATCGCCATGCCGGCAAGCAGGTAGCCGAGCACCGAACCGAGCCCGAACCGCGCTGCGATCGGCACCGAGACGAGGCCCGCGATGAGGATCAGGAAGGCGAGGATCAGATAGCTGGTCACTGCAGGTTACCCCCCCGAGGCAACAACTCGCTAAGCGATCGCGATACTATCTCGCGGTCGCCTGCAGCCAGTGAGCCTAGCTTCCGCTCGATGCGCCTCAGATCGAGCGTCGCCAGCTTCATCCTGACAATGCAGCTGTGGCGCAGTTCCGCCGCATCGAGGTCGTCTACCCGCACATCGAGCGGCCACTGCGACGCCCGCCGGTCGTATTCATGGCTGCCAAGGCTGTGCCGGTGGCCGATCCAAACTTGCCGAACGGCGAAAGAATGAGCGCCGCGCGCTTCTTTTCGCTGCTGCGGTCGGCAAAAGGGAATGGGGTGACGACGACGTCGAAGACGTCAAAGGTCACCCCAGGCCTCCTCGTCCTCTGGGCTGAGCCAATCCTGCGCGAAGCTTTCCTCGGAAGGCCTCATCCAGGCCCAGTCGATGCGGCTGGCCTTGCGAACGCGCGCCACCCCGTCGTCACCGACAACCCACTTGATGGCTTCGCCGGCACGCAGCGCCAGCGCGGCGTGGACCTCGGCAGGAACCGTCGCCTGATGCTTCGAAGTGATCTTGGTGACCTGCATCGGTATTACGTAATACCTCTCCCCCGGCGGCGCAAATCACATGTGCAGCGCCCGCCCATATGCCGCCAGCACGCTTTCGTGCATCATCTCGCTCAGCGTCGGGTGCGGGAAAACAGTCTGCATCAGCTCGGCCTCGGTGGTCTCTAGCTGCTTGCCGACGGTGTAGCCCTGAATCAGCTCGGTAACCTCGGCGCCGACCATGTGGGCGCCGAGCAGTTCGCCGGTCTTGGCGTCGAACACGGTCTTGATGAAGCCCTCCGCCTCGCCAAGCGCGATGGCCTTGCCGTTGCCGATGAAGGGGAAGGCGCCGGCCTTGACCTCGTAGCCCGCCTCCCTGGCCTCGGCCTCGGTCATGCCCACGGATGCCACCTGCGGGTGGCAATAGGTGCAGCCAGGGATGTTGTTGCGGTCGAGCGGGTGCGGGTGGACATCCTTGTTGCCCAGCTCCTGCGCGATCGCCTCCGCGCAGGTGACGCCCTCGTGGCTCGCCTTGTGCGCCAACCAGGGGCCGGGCGTGCAGTCGCCGATGGCCCACAGCCCCTTGGTCTTGGTGCGGCCGAAGGGATCGATCTGGATGAAGCCGCGGTCCATCTCGACCAGCCTTTCCAGCCCGATGTTTTCGGTGTTGGGGACGATGCCGACCGCGACGATGACGTGGCTGAACTCGCTTTCGGCAATCTTGCCGTCCTTGGCCTTGATCCTGGCTTTCACGCCGTTCGGGCCGACTTCCAGCGCCTCGACACCGGCTCCGGGCATGATCGTCATGCCCTGCTTGGTCAGGCTTTTCTCGAGGAAGGCGGAGACGTCGGCATCCTCCACGGGCACGATCCGGTCGAGCATTTCGACCACCGTCACTTCGCTGCCCATGTCGTTGTAGAAGCTGGCGAACTCGATCCCGATCGCGCCGCTGCCGATGACCAGCAGCTTGCCCGGCATTTCGGTGGGCGTCATCGCGTGGCGATAGGTCCAGACGCGCTTGCCGTCCGCCTTGGCGAAGGGCAGGTCGCGCGCCCGCGCGCCGGTGGCGACGATGATGTGCCTGGCGGTGAGCTTCTCCTCGCCCTTGTCCGATTTCACGGTGAGCGCACTCGCGCCGGTCAGCGTGCCCTCGCCCATATGGACCGTGATCTTGTTCTTCTTCATCAGGTGCGTGACGCCCTGGTTGAGCTGCTTGGCGACGCCCCGGCTGCGTCTCACCACCGCCGCGAGATCGGCTTCGATGCCGCTGGCCTTGAGCCCGTAATCGCCGGCGTTCTGCATATAATGGAAGATCTCCGCCGAGCGGAGCAGCGCCTTGGTCGGGATGCAGCCCCAGTTGAGGCAGATGCCGCCCAGGTTCTCGCGCTCGACGATCGCCGTCTTGAGCCCGAGCTGCGCGCAGCGGATCGCCGCGACATAGCCCCCCGGCCCGCTGCCGAGCACGATAACGTCGTATTGGGTGTCAGCCATGGGTCGTTCCTAAAAGCCCCTCTCCCCTTGTGGGAGAGGGGTTGGGGAGAGGGGGCTCGAGCGCGGCGAGTATGGCAGTCGCAACACTGTCTGGATTGAGCAGGATATCGTTGTTCCAGAAGCGAATGACGCGGAAGCCTTGGCCTTCGAGCCATTCGGTCCTGATCACGTCATTCGCGTGGCCAGCGTGCTGCGACCCATCCGCCTCGACGATCAGCCGCGCACCGAAGCAAACGAAATCGACGATGAAGTCGCCCAGCTGCTCCTGCCGCTTGAACATCCAACCTTGCAGCCGGTGCGAACGCAAAATCGACCACAGCCTGCGCTCAGCGTCAGTCTGGTTCTTGCGGCCTCGCTTCGCCAAATCGAGCAAACTGCGCCTGCCCCCTCTCCTTCCCACCCGCTGGCGCGGGCGGGCCCCTTCCTCTCCCGCAAGGGGAGAGGAGCTAGGTGGCACAAGCTCGCCTTCACTTAGCCCCTCTCCCTTTGTGGGGGTGGCGGGTGAAACGTCCCCCAGACGTTTCAAGTCATGCCGGGGGCATGACCGGCCCGCCGGGTTGGGGAGAGGGGGCAGCGCCGCATCAGTCACAGAGCCACCGCCCGCGGCTTGTCATTGCCATCAAGCAGCACGAACTTGAAGCTGCCTTTAGCGACCAAGGTGGTCGCCTCGCCATTCCGCTCCCTCGCGATAGCTTCGACGGCGATGGTGAGCGAAGTGATGCCGGTGGCGGCGATTTCGCCATAGACCGAAAGCTCGTCGCCCACCGCCATCGCGCCGGGAAAGGCGAAGTCGCTGGCGCTGACCACCACCGCCTTGCCCCGCCCCACCCGGCTCGCCAGCGCCCCCGCGCCGAGCGCCATCTGGCTCATCAGCCACCCGCCGAACACCCCGCCGTAAGGGTTGGTGTCCGCCGGCATGGCAGTGACGCGGATGAGAGGATCGCGGTCAGGCATTTATTCGACGAGCAAAATCGATCTCGATCTCGTCTTGCTCGCCTTCGACATATCGAGCGCGCCAAGTCGAAGCGTAAGGCCCAACGGGGTTGAAGCCGTTCGTTACGCGACCGTCCCTACCGGTGGCCATCCGCTGGAAATCGATCGGTTCGCCATCCACGAGCAACGAGATCACGGAGCCAGGATGCAAACTCTCCATCGCATCACGCATGGGACCGGCTTCGATGTGCTTGAGCCAGAGACATTGATCGGCGAGTTTCGCGCGAGCCATCAAGCCACCAGCCCCAGCGGTGCCTCCACGAGGGTCTTGAACATCTGCATCAACTCCGCCCCGTCGGCGCCGTCGATGGCGCGGTGGTCGAAGCTGCCGGTGGCGCTCATCACACTGGTGGTCAGATCAATCGACCCGCGCGTCGCGCTCTTTGCGCGAGGCATTGATGAGCCCGTAAGCCAGAAACATGATGCTGGCGACGAGGATGATGATTCCTGCGGTTTCCATCACGGCTGTCCTTTACCACATGCCTTCGCGAGTTGCACCTGCTCCGCCAGGAAATCCGCATCGGCAGCAAACTCCGCGTTCAGCCTGTCATCCTGCGCGATGGCGAAGGCGCGATCGCAACGAGCCTTCTCAACCTGATATGAGCGCTCGACAGCGGAATTGCTACTGTCGAGCCAGTCGCCGAAAGCTATGGAGGACAAGCCGATCGGAAAGCCGATCAGAGCGACGAGCACGGTCGGCTCTCCCAAAATGCGCTCCAACTTCAAGCCACCAGCCCCAGCGGTGCCTCCACCAGCGTCTTGAAGACCTGCATCAACTCCGCCCCGTCGGCACCGTCGATGGCGCGGTGGTCGAAGCTGCCGGTGGCGCTCATCACGGTGGCGATGGCGAGCGCGTCGTCGACCACATAGGGCCGCTTCTCGCCCGCGCCGATGGCCATGATCATGCCCTGCGGCGGGTTGATCACCGCCTCGAACTGCTTGATCCCGTACATGCCCATATTGGAGAGGCTGGCGGTGCCGCCCTGGAATTCCTCCAGCTTGAGCTTGCCCTCCCTGGAGCGGGCGGCGAGGTCCTTCATCTCGGTGCTGATCGCGCTCACCGCCTTGCTGCCGGCGTCCTTGACGATCGGGGTGATGAGGCCATCGGGGATCGAGACCGCCACCGAGATATCGGCGCGGGAGAAGGTCAGCAGCTCGTCGCCCGCGAACTGGACGTTGCACTTGGGCACCGCGAGCAGCGCCTTGGCGAGCGCCTTGATAAGGAGGTCGTTGACCGAGAGCTTCACCCCCTGCGGCTCGAGCGCCTTGTTCAGCTCGCCGCGCAGCTTGAGCAGCGCGTCGAGGCGAATGTCCACCGTGAGGTAGATGTGCGGCACCTGCTGCTTCGATTCCGTGAGCCGCCGCGCGATGGTCTTGCGCATCGAGGTGAGCTTTTGGCGCGTGTGCGGGATGCCGAAATCCTGGGCCTTGGCAGGCTGCGCTCCCGCGGAGGCGGGAGCCTCAGTGGGTTGCGCGCCTACGCTTGAGGTCTCCGCCTGCGCGGGGACTCGTGCACCTTCGACGTCCGCCTTGACGATGCGCCCATTGGGCCCGCTGCCCTTCACGCCGGCAAGGTCGATGCCCTTCTCCGCTGCAATCCGCCTGGCGAGCGGCGAGGCGATCACCCTGCCCTCTCCCCGGGCAGGGGGAGAGGAGGGAGCCGGCTTGCCGGCGGAAGGAGAGGGGGACGGGGCGGGAGCTTGGGTGAGAGCCGGTTTGGAGTCCCCCTCTCCCAACCCTCTCCCCTGAAGGGGAGAGGGCTTTTCGGCTTGCGCGGGGGCGCTGGCATCTTCGCCCTCGCCCGCCAGCAGCGCGATCACGGTGCCGACCTTCACGCCCTCGGTGCCCTCGGCCACCTCGATTTTCGCGATCACTCCCTCGTCGACCGCTTCGAACTCCATCGTCGCCTTGTCGGTCTCGATCTCGGCCATGATGTCGCCGGCGCTGACCGTGTCGCCCTCTTTCACCAGCCATTTGGCGAGCGTGCCCTCCTCCATGGTGGGCGAAAGGGCGGGCATCTTGATCGGGGTCGGCATGGGCGGTTGCGCGGTCCTTGCGAAGAAACGCTACGGCTCTGGCCAAATTGCGCCGGGCCTGCAAGTTTCTTGCAGCCCCGCCGGCTTTGGCCGATAAGCGGCGCCGCAACGGGGCGGGACGCAGCACACTTCATGCGCATTTATCTGGTGGTGATGGACGAGACCGCGGAGGCACGGACCGCGTTGCGCTTCGCCAGCGTACGCGCGCGCGAGACCGGCGGCAGCGTGCACATTCTGGCACTGGTGCCGCGGCAGAATTTCCAGGCCTTCGGCGCGGTGCAGGCAACGATCGAGCGCGAGGCGGCGGAGCGCGCCGAGGTGATGGCGCACGCCGCGGCGGGCAATATCTTCGCCGACAGCGGCAAGATGCCGGTGATCGCGGTTCGCACCGGCAATGCCAGCGAGGTCATCGCCAAATATCTCGAGGAGCATGGCGATATCGCGGCGCTGGTGCTGGGCGCGGCCGGAAGCGGCAGCCCCGGCCCGCTGGTCATGCATTTCGCCACCCACGCCGGCTCGCTGTCCTGCCCCCTCTATGTCATCCCGGGCGGCCTTGACGATGCGGCTGTCGATGCGCTGGCGACGCGGGGCGCGTGAGCGGTCTCCCGCGGGCGAGGATTCTCGACCGGCGCTACCGTTTTTTCCCGCGCCCCTGATGGCGGATGTTGCCCGGGCGGCCGCGCTTGCCTTGCTCGGGGCCCTGCCGCGGTGATGCCTTGCCCTGGAACGCGGGTTTTCGGCCGCGTTCTGCCAGCCGGGCGCCGCGCGGCTCGATGCCGCCTTCGCTTCCGGGAACCTCGAACTTGAGCGCGCCGGTGAGCGGATTGGCCTCGGCGAGCCTGAGCTCGAGCTTGTCGCCCGTGGTATAGCGCGTGCCGCTGCTTTCGCCGACAAGCGCGTGCCCCGCCTCGTCGTAACGAAAATACTCGCCCCCCAGCGTGCTCACCGGGACCAGGCCGTCGCCGCCCAGGCCGAGAATGGTGGCGAAGAAGCCGAAGCCCTGCACCCCGGTGATGCGCGTCGGAAAGGTCTGGCCCACGCGCTCGGACAGGAAGGCTGCGACATAGCGGTCGATGGTGTCGCGCTCGGCCTCCATCGCGCGGCGCTCGGTCTGGCTGATCGCATCGGTGATCTGCGATAGCGATTGGCGGTCGCGCTCGGCGAGCCCGCTCTTTTCGGGCAGGTGCCCAAGACTCCGGGGGGGCGCCGGCTGCTCCAGCTTGTAGGCATCGACCAGCGCGCGGTGGACCAGAAGGTCCGCGTAGCGCCTGATCGGCGAAGTGAAATGCGCGTAGCTTCCCAGCGCGAGCCCGAAATGCCCCGCGTTCTCTGGTCCATAGAACGCTTGCATCTGGCTCCTCAGCACCGCCTCCATCACCAGCTCGCGCTCGGCGGGCTCGGCAATATCCTTGAGCATGCGGTTGAACAGGCCCGGGGTGATGACCTGCCCCAGCGCCAGCTTGCGACCCTGGGTCGCCAGATATTCGCGCAGATTGATCAGCTTCTCGCGGCTTGGGCTTTCGTGGATGCGATAGACCACCGGCGCGGTCCGGGCCTCGAGCGCCTTGGCCGCGGCGACGTTGGCGGCGATCATGAAATCCTCGACCACGCGGTGCGCGTCAAGCCGCTCGCGGAGACGGATTTCCTCGATTCGGCCCTCGTCGTTGAGCTTCACCTGCCGTTCGGGCAGCTCGAGATCGAGCGGGTCGCGAGCCTCGCGTGCCGCGAACAGCAGCTTCCACGCGGCCCACAGATTGGCGAGGATCGCGGACAACTCCCCCTCCCCTTCAGGGGAGGGGGTTGGGGGGAGGGGGTTGTCGAGAGCTTGCCGCGAGTGCCCCTCTCCCAACCCTCTCCCCTGAAGGGGAGAGGGCTTTCGGCCGTCGATAATGGCCTGCGCATCCTCATAGGAGATGTTGTGCGCGATGCGGACCAGCGCGCGGGTGAAGCGCCACTTGGTGACCTTGCCCTCGCGTGAAATGGTCAGGTGGCAGGCCATCGCGGCACGGTCCTCACCCTCGACGAGCGAGCAGACGTCGGCCGAAAGCACCTCCGGCAGCATCGGCACCACGCGGTCGGGGAAGTAGACCGAATTGCCGCGCTTGCGCGCTTCCTTGTCGAGCACGCCAAGCCCCGAACCATCCGCTGGCCGGACGTAATAGCTGACGTCCGCGATGGCGACGACCGCGCGGTAGCCCCCTTGGTTTTCTTTGGCGCCATCGGGTTCGGCCCAGATCGCATCGTCATGGTCGCGCGCGTCGGCGGGGTCTATCGCCACGATCGGCAGGTGGCGAAGGTCTTCGCGGTGCTCGGGCGAGAGCGGAAGATCCACCGCGCGATTGGCCTCGGCGATGGCCTCGTCGGGGAAGATGTGCGGGATGCCGTGCCTGGCGATGGCGATCAGGCTGAAGCTCCCGGGCGCGAGCGGATCGCCCACCACCTCGACCACTTTCACGCCCGAGCGCTCCGACTTGCCGAGGCGCTCGGCCAGCACCAGATCGCCGGGTTTGGCCTCGCCCAGATCGGTGATGGGCGCGGAGGTGCGGACGCGCTTGTCCACCGGCGCGAGCCAGGGCTTGCCCGCGCTGTCGAGTTCGACGACACCCATGAGCCCCTCGGTGCGCGCGGGCAGCTTCTTCATCGGAAAGGCGCGCCAGCCCCTGGCCGTTTCCTCGGTTCGCGACAGCACGCGATCGCCGCGCTTCAGCGCCGGCTGGCCCTTTTTCTCGATCAGGCGGAGGCGCGGCTTGTCGCCCTCGGCTTCCCAGCTCTCGGGCTCGGCGATGGGTTCGCCATCCTCGATCGCGACAACCTTGAGCACGGTCACCTTCGGCAGCCCGCCCAGGCGGTGATAGGCGGTCTTCTTGCCGTCGATCAGCCCTTCCTCGGCCATGTCCCTGAGCAGCGCCTTCAGGGCAATCTTCTCCTGGCCTTTGAGCCCGAACGCCTTGGCGAGCTCGCGCTTGCCCGAGGGTCCGTCGGCGGTCTGGATGAATTCGAGTATCTGTTCGCGCGAGGGCAGGCCCTGCGCATGGTGCGGACGCCCGGCTCTCTTGAGCGGCGCCCGGTTCTTCTTGTTTTGCATATCCGCCTATATGGGGACGCTGAAGGCAAGTGTCACCCTCCCCGCACCCTGGGCTTTTTTGAGTTTCACACGAAGACACAAAGAGTTCTGCATCCGCGGCGCAGCCGCTCTGCTCGATCTAACGTCGGATCTGACTTGATTCGGCTGCGCCGGGCATCGACCTCTTTGTGTCTTCGTGTGAACAAAAACGGATTCGAGCCAAGGGTCAGGGTTTGGCCGCAACGGGCGCGAACTGACCCGCCGGGACCGCGCTCGCCACCGGGCTCATCGTGCCATCCGCTCCGGTGGCGCTGACGCCGAAGATCCAGTCGTCGCCGCGCACGCCCTCGAGGCGGGCGCTGGTGGCGACGACGTTGCCGATCACCGGCCGCGCGGGCCAGTCGGCTTCGTCGGTACGGCGCTGCCAGATCGAGTAGCCGGTCGCGCCCGACACCGCGGCCCATTCGAGCGCGGTGTCGGTGCTTACCGCGCCTTTAAGCGTCGGCGCGGGCGGTGCGGGCGAGCGTGCCAGCTGGCTCGCGACGCGGATGTTGAGCTCGGTCACCTTGGCCAGATAGGCGAAGTCCATCTTGTCGACGGTGTCACCGTATTCGACGCCGCCCTCGGTCCGCAGGTCCTGGTGCTGGTTGTTGTAGTTCTCGATCCCCACCGAGAAGCGGATCGCGGGAAAGCCTTTTTCGAGGAACGGCAGGTGATCGCCGCCCCGCCCCATGCGGTCGGCGCGCCAGATCTGGCGGACCTGGAACGCCTCGTCGTCCAGCCCCGCGATGTAACGCGAGAGATTGCGGCTCGGGCTGTCGTTCTCCCCGCCGTTGCGGCGCTGCTCGGCGCGGAGCTGGTCGTCGAGATCGAAGCGCGGGCCTTCGGAGAACACGCGCACCACGCCGGGCTCGCACTTGCCGTCCGAGCCGCAGGAATTGCCGACGATGTCGTTGTTGAGCACCGCCTTGACCTTCCACCCCTGTTCGGCGGCATAATCGGCCAGCAGGCGGCCGCCGAAAAGCCCTTGCTCCTCGCCCGAGAGAAGCGCGTAAACCACGGTGATCGGGTATTTGCGCTGCGACAGGATGCGCGCGGCTTCGAGCACCAGCGCGCTGCCCGATCCGTCGTCGTTGGCGCCGGGCGCGTCTCTGGTGAAGTCGAGCGGATCGGACGCGCGGCTGTCGATATGGCCCTGGATGATCACCACCTCCCCGGGCCGCTCGGTGCCGCGCTGGATCGCCACTGCGTTGCGGATGCGGGTGGGCCTGGGGATGCGGTCACCAGTCACCATTCGCTCGGGCAGGACCACGGTGAGGCAACCGCCACACTGCTTGCCGATGGCGCGGAAACTCGCTGCGCCCCAGTCCACCGCGGCGCCGATGCCGCGCTTCTTGTCGGTCTGGCTGGACAGCGTGTGGCGAGTGCCGAAAGCGACCATGCGCTCGACATCGGCCTTCATGCGGGCCTGGGAGACTTGCGCTTCAGGCGCGGTCTGCGCGGCGAGCGGGGCAGCGATGAGGGCGAGTGAGAGGGGGAGCTTTTTCATGCCACGTCTGTCGCGCTTGAAGTCGAACAGAGCAACCCCTTCGAACAATGTACCGCGTCCCCGCGAAGGCGGGGACCTCAAACCGGATGGCGCTCCCTCGAGGGAGGCCCCCGCCTTCGCGGGGGCGCGGTGACATCCGCTCGGTGTTCAGTAAGCCTTTGCCAGCACGACCCGCTCGGTGGCCGGCGCGCCGGTGAAGATGCACGCCCCGTCGGCCGGGGGCACGCCGATGGGCACGTTGCGGATTGTCAGCTTGAGCGCCTTGAGCCGCTCGACCACCTTGTCGRGCTCGGCGCCGGTGGGCTTGGCCCATTGCACCTCGACCCAGCCCGGGATCCTGTTTCCGGCCGCGAAATGCTTCTCCACCGCGGCGAATTCGCTGACCCCGCGCGTGATATTCGCCTCGCGCCGCTCCAAGGCCTTGGCGAACATCGCGACGTGCATCTCGGCGAGGATGCCGGGAATGGTCTGCCCGGCGAGTTCGCGCGTGGGCGTTTCAAACGCCGGTTTTCCCGTCGCCACGTCCCACAGCGCATCGCGGCGCAGCAGGCTGACGACCCCGCCTACCATGTCGCGCCCGCCCACCTCGACAATCACCGGCGCACCTTTCCTCACCCAATCCCACCGCTTCTGCGCCGGCTTGCCCGGCTTGGTGTCGAGCAGCACCCGCACCGGCTCGCCCATGGCGAACTGGCCGGCCAGAGCGGCGCGCAGAGCGTCGCAGTAAGCCACCAGCGCGGCATCGCCCTCGTCCTCGCGCAGCATCGGCAGGATCACCACCTGCCACGGCGCGATTTTCGGAGGCACGCGCAGGCCGTCGTCGTCCCCGTGAGTCATGATCACGCCGCCGACCATACGCGTGGAGACGCCCCAGCTGGTGGTGTGCGCCAGCGTCTGGGTGCCCTCCCTGTCCTGATAGCGGATGCCGCTGGCCTCGGCGAAATTGGTGCCGAGATAGTGGCTGGTGCCCGCCTGCAAGGCCTTGCCGTCCTGCATCATCGCCTCGATCGACCAGGTCTCGACCGCGCCGGGAAAGCGCTCGTTCTCGGGCTTCTCGCCCGCGATCACCGGCAGGCTCAGATCCTCCTCGGCGAAGGCGCGATAGACCTCGAGCATGCGCAGCGTGTGCTCCCTCGCCTCGGCCTCGTCGGCATGCGCGGTATGCCCCTCCTGCCACAGGAATTCGCTGGTGCGCAGGAACATCCGCGTGCGCATTTCCCAGCGCACGACATTGGCCCATTGATTGAGCTTCAGGGGCAGGTCGCGCCAGCTCTGGATCCAGCGCGCCATCGCATCGCCGATGATCGTCTCGCTGGTCGGGCGGACCACCAGCGGCTCTTCCAGCTTCGCCTCGGGATCGGGGATCAGCCCGCCCTTGCCCCCCGGGCTCGGATCGACGATCAGCCGGTGGTGCGTGACCACCGCCATCTCCTTGGCGAAGCCTTCGACATGCTCGGCCTCGCGCGCGAAATTGCTCAGCGGAATGAACAGCGGGAAATAGCAATTGTCGTGCCCGGTGGCTTTGATCCGGTCGTCGAGCAGCCGCTGCATCCGCTCCCAGATGCCCCAGCCCCACGGCTTGATGACCATGCAGCCGCGGACGCCCGATTCCTCGGCCATGTCGGCGGCGGTGATGACCTCCTGATACCAGGCGGCGAAATCGTCGGCGCGCCGGGTGGTGAGCGCATGGCGGATCTGAGCCACGAAAGTTTGTCCTGACTGGCGGGGCGGGGCTGGGAGCCGCTGCCCCGGTTATTTGGAAAGCTGGTCCAGCTTCTTCTGCATCTCGGCCATCTGCGCGCGTAGGGCGGCGAGATCGTCGCCCTTGGCCGTCGGTGGGGGTTTGGCGCCCGGCATGAATGCCTCGGCCGCCGCGCGCATCATCGCGATATTGGTCTCGGCGATCCTGGCGAAGGGATTGGCAGAGAGTCCCTTCGACCACGCTTCGGCGAGCTCGACGCGGTTCTTGCGGAAGCTCGTCATGCTCGCCTCGAGAAACCCCGGGATCATCGACTGCATCGAATTGCCGTACATTCCGATCAGATCGCGCAGGAAGCTGATAGGGAGCATCTGCTGCTTGCCGGAGTTTTCCTGATCGAGGATGATCTGGGTCAGAATCTGATGCGTGATGTCCTCGCCCGTCTTGGCATCGAGGACCTGAAATTCGGTTTCGTCGCGGACCATTTGCGCGATGTCCTCGAGCGTGATGTAGCTCGAGCTGTCGGTGTTGTAGAGCCGCCGATTGGCGTATTTCTTGATTACGATGGCGCCGCCGTCGTTTGCTCGCTTCGCCATGGGCGTCTCCTTGGAAGCGTCCGCCTTAGCATTCGCGATAGTTGCGGTGCAACATGGGTGAGACGCTAGCCGAAACGGCTGCCGAGCACCGTCAGCAGTTCGTATTGCCCCAACCCGGTTCGGCGCTCCGCAGCCGGCAGGGCGTAGGGAAGCTCGACCCAGTCGCCCTCCGCCAGATCGGGGGCGGCGGCCAGATCGACGACGATCATGTCCATCGAGACCTTGCCGATAATCGGCAGGGCACGGCCCTCATGGACCAATGCGCCGCCGTTCCAGCACCGCAGGATGCCGTCGGCATAGCCCAGCGATACCACGCCCACGCGCATCGGCCTGGTGGCGGTGAAGGTCGCGTTGTAGCCGACGTGGTCGCCCGCGCCGAGCTGGCGCACGGCGATCAACGCGGTTTGGGGAAAGGCGACCTGCGCGATCGCCTCCGCGAGCCCGGGGTGCTGCGATCCGCCGTACAGCGAAAGGCCCGGACGCGTGATCGCAAAGGTGTAATCGGGCCCCAGCCCGATCCCGGCGCTGTTGGCCAGGCTCGCTTCCCGGTGCGCGATCTGCCCCATCGCGGCGCGGAAACTGGCGAGCTGGCGCGCGTTCATCTCGCTCGAAAGGTCGTCGGCGCAGGCGAGGTGGCTCATCAGCGTGTGGACGTCGAGCGCCCCGACCGCCGGATCGCCGAGTTCCCCAGGGCCCAGGCCGAGGCGGTTGATGCCGGTATCGACCATCACGTCGCACGGCCCCCCCCCACTTTCGATCCACAGCCGGGCCTGGCGCGGCGAGTTGATGACCGGCCGCACACCCGCTCCGCGCGCATAGGCCGCTTCGGCGGCGTCGAGCGGGCCATGCAGCACGGACACTTCATGCGCGGGAACATGCCGCAGCGCCGCGGGCACCTCCTGCCAATGCGCGACGAAGAAATCGCGCGCCCCCGCCTCGCGCAGTGCCGGCAGGCAGCGATCGACGCCCAGGCCATAGCAATCGGCCTTGATCGCCGCCCCCGCCCGGCCGGGGCGGCTCAAGCGGTCGAGCGCGCGCCAGTTGCTCGCCAGCGCGCCCGCGTCGACCCGCAGCCGCAGCGTGGGCGGCGGAAGCGCGGTCATTCGCGGCTCACGGCAGCGCGGCGGAGACCGGCGGGGCGTGCGGGTCCGCGCCGTCGTCGAAATCTCGCGGTGGCCCGCCGGGGATGCCCCACCAGGCGACCAGCAGCCCGAAGGCCATCACCACCCAGCAATACCACAGCCCGGCATAGGCATCGCCGGTGCGCGCGACGATATAGCCCGCGATCAGCGGCAGGAACCCGCCCAGATAGCCCGCGCCGATGTGATAGGGGATCGACATCGAGGAATAGCGAATGCGCGCGGGGAACATCTCGGCCAGCAGCGCCGCAACGGAACCGTAGGTCAGCGCCGACAGCATCCCGAGCGCGCACAGCAGCGCGACGATGCCGACCAGGTTGAGCAATGGGGGCGCCTGCTTGGTGAAGTCGTAGCCGCGCGCTTCCATCCAGGACCGCACCGAGGCCTTGCGAGCGTCATCGTCGAGCGTGATGTCGACCGGCAAGCGTTCGGCGCCTGCCATCAGAAGGGGCGGATTGCCGGCTTTGTTCTCCTGCAAGGCATAGGGTGCGCCCAGCGAAGTGAGGTCGGCGAGCACACGCCCGCAATCCGTGGTCTGCTTTGCGGCGAAGGGATCGTAATCGCAGGCGCTGCCCACCACCGCGACCGGCGCCGAACGCGCGCTTGCGGCGAGGCCGGGGTTGCTGAGCGCGCCAAGGCCCCAGAAGATCGGGAACAGGAACACCAGCGTCGCGATGGCGCCGATGATGATCGGCTTCTTGCGCCCGACCCGGTCCGACCAGCGACCGACCATGACATAGAAGCTCATCGAGATCAGCCCTGCCACCAGCACCACCACCTCGGTCAGGCCTTCCTCCATCCGCATCGGGCCACGCAGGAACGACAGGCCGTAGAAGAAGGCGGTGTACCAGATCACCGTCAACACGCCGGCGATGCCGAACAGCGCCACAAAGATGCGCTTCTTGTTGCCGGGATAGGTAAAGCTCTCAACAAAAGGATTGCCCGCGGTCTCTCCGGCCTCCTTCATCGCCCGGAACACCGGGCTTTCGCTGAGTCTCAGCCGCATCCACAGGCTGATGAAGAGCAGAATAATGGAGAGCAGGAACGGCACGCGCCAACCCCAAGCGGCAAATTCGGCTTCCGGGATCAGCGCGCGACAGGCCGCCACCACCGCGATCGACAACACGAAGCCGCCGACAACGCTTGCCTGAATGAAGCTGGTGTAGAAGCCGCGCTTCTCGGGCGGGGCATGCTCGGCGACATAGACCGCCGCGCCGCCATATTCGCCGCCCAAGGCCAGACCCTGAAGGATGCGGAAGGCGATCACGATGATCGGCGCGGCAATTCCGATCGTTGCCGCCGAGGGAATCATCCCCACCCCAGCGGTGGCGATGCCCATCAGCGTGACGGTGACCAGGAAGGTGTATTTGCGGCCCAGCCGGTCGCCGAGGAAGCCGAACAGCACCGCGCCCAAAGGCCGGAAGCCGAAGCCGACCGCGAAGCCGGCCCACACCAGCAGCAGCTCGAGCGTCTCGTTGCCGCTGGGGAAAAATGCCTTGCCGATCAGCGCCGCGAGCGTGCCGTAGATGAAGAAATCATACCATTCGAAGATCGTCCCCGCGCTCGAGGCGGCGATCACGAGGCGGATTTCCTTCGCGCTCGGCTCGCGCGCCGGGGCGGCGGCGGCGGCGCTGATGGTGCTTGCCATTGGTGCTGGGCTCTCCCGTTGCTTGCAACGGCTCCTAATCCGCGCGCACCGGATTGGAAAGCGCGGCCAGCGCGGCCCTCCACGGCAGCAGAATCGCGGGGTGGCGCGCGGGATAGGCGCGCGCCGGCTCGAGAAGCATCAGCCCCGGCCAGCGAGGCGCGGGTTCGCCGCCAGCCAGCCAGGCATCGATCGCTGCGAGCGCGTTGGCGAGTTCCCCGGCCGACGCGCCGCTGGCCGCGCGGGCGAACAGCGCCGCCGCCGCCTGGCCGATGGCGCAGGCCGTCACGCGTGCGCCGATCCGCTCGATAGCGCCGTCCGTGGCTGTGGTCAGGCCGATGGCGACCCGGCTCCCGCAGACGCGCGAAACCGCCTCGCCGCGCCGCGTCAGATCATCGCCCAGCGGAAAGTCGGCAAGCTCTACCGCCAGCGCAAGGATCTGCGGCGTATAAAGCGCGGTGCCTCCGCCGGCCGCGGGCAAAGGCATGGTCATCGCTGCGCAGTGACGGACTGGTCACCGTGCATTTCCTCGCGCCGCTGGGCGATGATCTCGATCAGGCTGCGCGATCCCGCGTCGACCAGGTCGTAACTGCGCGCGGTGGTGATCCAGGTGGGACGGCCGCCGATGCCCCAGACCGTGTCGTAGCCCAGCACGAGCAGCGAAAACGCGATCACCACCACAACCACGCCCTTGATCCCGCCGAAACCGAAACCGAGCACCCGGTCGATCGGACCCAGCGGCGAATTGCGCGCCGCCGCGCCCAGATTGTTGGCAATGACTTTCATCGCCGCATAGGGAATCAACAGCAGCAGCGCGAAGGCCAGGATCGAGGTCGATACCCCATATCCCAGATAGCCCGCGAGCGCGATGGTCAGCGGGGTATGGATAAAGCGCAGCGCCAGCGCGGCAAAAATCCAGGCGGCCAGAGAGGCCACTTCCTGCACGAATCCGCGCATGAAGCCGCCGACCGCCGCGATCGCGACGATGCCCAGCACTATGAAGTCAAAGCCCGTCATGACCCTTGGCGCATCTATGCGCTCGCCATGACCCGGTCAACGAGCTTGGCGAGTTGGCCCACCGGACGATAATCGAGCGCATCTCTCGGCGGAGCGCCGTCGGGCGGGCCGTAGGCGATCCGGAAGCCGAGCTTGGCCGCTTCGCGCAACCGCAGCCCGGCATGCGCCACGGGGCGGACCTCGCCCGCCAGGCTGACCTCCCCGAGCCAGACGCTGCGGAGCGGCAGCGGGCGGTCGGCGAGCGCGCTGACGAGGGCGGCGGCCACTGCCAGGTCCGCCGCGGGATCGGCGAGGCGATAACCGCCCGCGACATTGAGATAGACCTCGGCCGAGCTGAAGTTGAGCCCGCAGCGCGCCTCCAGCACGGCCAGCAGCATCGCGAGCCGCCCGCTGTCCCAACCGACCACCGCGCGGCGCGGAGTCGCGCCCGATTGCAGCCGCACGATCAACGCCTGGATCTCGACGAGCATCGGGCGCGTTCCCTCCATCGCCGGAAACACCGCGCTGCCGGCGAGCGGCTCCTCGCGGCCCGAGATGAACAGCAGCGAGGGATTGGCGACTTCTTCCAGCCCTTCCCCGGCCATCGAGAACACGCCGATCTCGTCGACCGCGCCGTAGCGGTTCTTGAGGCTCCTGAGAATCCGGTACTGGTGGCTGCGCTCGCCCTCGAAGCTCATCACCACATCGACCATGTGCTCGAGCACGCGAGGGCCGGCGATGCTGCCGTCCTTGGTGACGTGGCCCACCAGGACCACCGCCGCCCCGCTGTCCTTGGCAAAGCGAATGAGCTCGAAAGCGCAGCCGCGGACTTGGCTGACCGTGCCCGGCGCGCCCTCGATGGTGTCGGAGAACATCGTCTGGATCGAATCGATCACCAGCAGCGCGGGCGGCTCCATGCCATGGAGGCTGGTGAGGATGTCGCGCACGCTGGTGGCCGCCGCCAGCTGGACCGGCGCGCCGCCCAGGCCGAGGCGCGCGGCGCGCAGCCGCACTTGCCCCGCCGCCTCCTCGCCGCTGACATAGATCGCGCGGCCACCACCGCGTGCCACTTCGGCCGCCGCCTGGAGCAGCAGCGTCGACTTGCCGATGCCGGGATCGCCGCCCATCAGAATAGCCGAGCCCGGAACGAAGCCGCCACCCAGCGCGCGATCGAACTCGGCGAGCCCGGTCGAGCGCCGGACCGGCAACTCGCCCGGCGCGTCGAGCCCGGCGAACTCCACTGCCCGGCCCCCGCTCGACAGATCGTGCTTCAGGGAAAACACGCTGGCCGGCGCATCCTCGACCAGCGTGTTCCATTCGGCGCAGTCCGCGCACTGGCCTTGCCAGCGGGTATGGAGACTGCCGCAGGCCTGGCAGACGTAGCGGCGTTTGGGTTTGGCCATGGCGGCGGCATAAACAGAACATTGCGCGAACGCAATTGCCAAGGCGTCGGGCCTCCGCCACAACCTCCGCGATGCGGCACAAGGAACTGCGGATCGCGCTTGTCTGCTACGGCGGCGTCAGCCTGGCCGTCTACATGCACGGGGTCACCAAGGAGCTGTGGCACCTCGCCCGCGCCAGCCGCGACATTCATGGCGGCGCGGAGGGCGGCGGCGCGGTCGAGGCGGTCTATCGACAGGTGCTCTCGGCGCTGGACCGGGAGCATGGTCTCAGGCTGCGTGTCCTTCCCGATATTCTCAGCGGCGCAAGCGCAGGCGGGATCAATGCGGTGTTTCTCGCCCAGGCGATCCATTCGGGGCAGTCGCTCGATCCGTTGACCGAGCTGTGGCTCGGCGAAGCCGATGTCGAGCGGCTGACCGACCCCGACGCGCGGCCGCTTTGGCGCTTCGGCAAATTCTGGTTCCAGCCCTTCGTCGCCTGGCTGCTGCGCCGCCCCGGCAATGCCATCAGCCAGAGCGTAGCCCCTGAAACGCGCGCCGAAGTGCGCCGCAAGGTAAGCAGGTTCGTGCGCGGGCGCTGGTTCGAACCGCCGTTTTCGGGACCGGGCTTTTCCTCCCTTCTCGAGCGTGCGCTGGCCGCCATGGCCGCCTCGCCGGCGGGAATGCCGCTTCTGCCTCCCGGCCACCCGCTCGACCTGTTCGTCACCGCGACCGATTTTCGCGGCCATATGTCGCTGCTGCGGCTCAACAGCCCGCCAGTCGCCGAGGAGAGCGAGCACCGCGTCCCGCTGGCGTTCTCGAGCCGCGTGCCCGCGGTGCCCAATCTCGGTATCGCCGATCCGCTCGAGCTGACCTTCGCCGCGCGCGCGACCGCGAGCTTCCCCGGGGCCTTTCCCCCTGCCACGCTGGAGGAGATCGACCGGCTCGCCCAAGCCGCCGGGCGTGAATGGCCGGGGCGGCAAGCCTTCATCGAGAGAGTGTTTCCGATGCAGTTGGCGCAGGGCCGGCTCGAAGGGCTCTCGCTGCTCGATGGCTCGGTGCTGGTCAACAAGCCCTTCGAAGGCGCGACCGCCGCGCTCCACGGCCGCCCGGCGCAGCGCGAGGTCGATCGCCGCTTCGTCTATATCGATCCCCATCCGCGCCGGGTGGGAGAGACCGCAACCGACACGCGCGCGCCAATCGGGTTTTTCGCGGCGATCCTGGGGTCGCTTTCGACCATCCCGCGTGAGCAGCCGATCCGGGACAATCTGGAAGTGCTTGAACGCCAGACCCGCGATGCGCTGCGGCTTCAGCGGCTGCTGACCGCGCTGCGGCCCCAGGTCGATGCGACGGTTGAACGCCTGTTCGGGCGGACGCTGTTCTTCGACCGGCCGACGGCAAAACGGCTGAGGAACTGGCGCCAGAAGGCGCAGCAGGCCGCAGCTCAGCAGGCCGGCTACGCGTTCGAGGCCTACTCGCAGGCCAAGCTCGCCGGGATCGTCACGCGGCTGTCGCATGTGGTGATCGAGGCTTCGCCGGCGTTCGGCCCCGCGGATCAGAACCGCATCGAGGCCGCGCTGCGCGAAGAGCTGGCGCGGCGCGGTCTCGACACGCTGAGCGATGGCTCCGGCTCGCTCAAGCCCGCCGCCATCGCGTTCCTCCGCGCGCACGATATCGCGTTTCGGATCCGCCGGCTGCGGCTGCTCGCACGGCGCGTGGTGCGCGACTGGGAGGCGGATCCCGGGATCCAGGCCGACGCGCTCGAGCGCGCGCGGGAGGCGATCTATACGATCCTGGCGCTGTATTTCGAGCGCGAGGGCGCGATCTCGCTCGGTCCCGACTTCAGCGCGGCCGCGCAGGAGTGCGCGAGCGATCCCGCGACGGTCCTCGACCTGCTGGCCGAACGCCGGTTGCTGCCGCAGGTCGACGAGAGCGCCGAGGCGCTGTTCGGCGAAATGCTCGCCACAATGCCGCCGAAGCTCAAGCGCCGCATGCTGCTCACTTATCTCGGCTTCCCGTTCTACGACACCGCCACGCTGGCGCTGTCGCGGAACGAGAGCCTGACCGAATACGACCCCATCAAGGTCGACCGGATCAGCCCCGAGGACGCGAAGAGCATCCGCGACGGGGGCACCGCGGCGACATTGCGCGGCACCGAGTTCTTCAACTTCGGCGCCTTCTTCAGCCGCGCCTACCGCGAGAACGATTATCTGTGGGGCCGCCTCCACGGCGCAGAGCGGATGGTCGACCTGGTCTGCTCGACGCTCGACGCCGCGCCCGGCGAAATGGAGTGCCGCGGCTACAAGCGCGCCCTGTTCCTGGCCATCCTGGACGAGGAAGCGGATGCGGGACGATGCCAGCGCGGACTGCTCGACGCGCTCCGCGCGGAGATCACCGCGCGGCTCGGCTAGCCGCCCAGAGCGCTCTTAATCTTGTCGAAGAAACCGCGGCTGGCGGGGCACTCTTCACCCGTTTCGAGATCGCGAAACTGCTCGAGCAACGCGCGCTGCTCGCGGCTCATCCGGGTGGGCGTCTCGACCTGGACCTCGACCACCAGGTCGCCGCGCCCGCGGCCCTGGAGGACCGGCATGCCCACGCCGCGCAGGCGCAACTGCTCGCCCGACTGGAGCCCTGCGGGAATGCCGAGCTCGACCGGTTGGCCGTCGAGGCCGGGAAGTTCGATGCTCCCGCCCAGTGCCGCGGTGGTGAAGCTGACCGGAACGCGCGTCAGCAGGTTGGTCCCCTCGCGGGTGAACAGGGCGTGGGGCCGGATGTGGAGAAAGATGTAGAGGTCGCCCGGCGGCGCTCCGCGCGGCCCCGCCTCGCCCTTGCCCGACAGGCGGATGCGGGTGCCGTTGTCAACGCCCGGGGGTACTTCGACGGCGAGCTTCTGCACCCGATCGAGCCGGCCTTCGCCGCGGCACGAGCGGCACGGGCTCTCGATCACCTCGCCCCGGCCCTGGCAATTGGGGCAGTCGCGCTCGACCACGAAGAAGCCCTGCTTGGCGCGCACCTTGCCGTGGCCCGAGCACAGGTTGCAGCGGCGCGTGCCGGTGCCCGGGGTCGCACCCGAGCCGTGGCACGGCTCGCACTGCTGGCTGACCTCGATCTCGATCTCGGTCGCCTTGCCGTGGAACGCCTCCTCGAGGCCGATCTCCATGTCGTAGCGCAGATCGGCGCCGCGCCGCGGCTGGGTGCGCCCCCCGCCGCCGAAGGCCTGGCCGAAGATGGTCTCGAAAATGTCGCCGATGTCGCCGAAGCCTTGCGGACCCGCCCCGCCCGCGCCGCCGGCCTGGAATGCGGCATGGCCGAAGCGGTCGTAAGCGGCGCGCTTCTGGGGATCCTTGAGGCAGTCATACGCTTCCGAAATGGCCTTGAACCTGCTCTCGTTCTCCTTGCAGCCGTCGTTGCGATCGGGGTGATACTGCATCGCGAGCTTGCGATAGGCGGATTTGATCGCCGCGCCGTCGGCGTCGCGCGACACACCGAGAAGCTGGTAATAATCGAGCTGGGTGGCTGCCATGGTGCTTGATACCTAATCGCCGCCGGCGCGGGAGCGCACCGGCGGCGGGTTGGTCGTCATCGGACGGCTCAGTTCTTCGCGTCTTCGTCGACTTCGGAGAATTCGGCGTCGACCACCTCTTCCTCCGCGCCGCCCCCCGTCGCCGCGCCGGCGTCCTCGGCGGGAGCGGACGCGCTGGCCTGCTCCTTCTCGTAGATCGACTGGCCCATCTTCATGGCCGACTGCGTCAGGTCCTGCGCGGCGGCATTGATCGCCTCGGCTTCGCCGCCCTCGAGCGCGGTCTTCACCGCGGCGATCTTCTCTTCGACCTCGCTCTTGAGCGCGGCGTCGATCTTGTCGCCATGCTCCTCGAGCTGTTTGGTGGTCGCATGGACCAGGCTGTCTGCCTGGTTGCGGGCTTCGGCGCCCTCGCGGCGCTTCCTGTCCTCCTCGGCGAACTTTTCGGCATCCTTGACCATCTGGTCGATGTCGTTCTCGCTGAGGCCGCCCGACGCCTGGATGCGGATCTGCTGCTCCTTGCCGGTGCCCTTGTCCTTGGCGCTGACATTGACGATGCCGTTGGCGTCGATGTCGAAAGTGACCTCGATCTGCGGCACGCCGCGCGGCGCGGGGGGGATGCCGACGAGGTCGAACTGGCCGAGCAGCTTGTTGTCCGCGGCCATCTCCCGCTCGCCCTGGAAAACGCGGATCGTCACCGCGTTCTGGTTGTCCTCGGCGGTCGAGTAGGTCTGCGCCTTCTTGGTCGGGATGGTGGTGTTGCGGTCGATCATCCGGGTCATGATCCCGCCCAGCGTCTCGATCCCGAGCGACAGCGGGGTCACGTCGAGCAGCAGCACGTCCTTGACGTCGCCCTGAAGCACGCCCGCCTGGATCGCCGCGCCCATCGCCACGACTTCATCCGGGTTGACGCCGGTGTGCGGGTCCTTGCCGAAGAACTCCTTCACGAAATCGCGCACGCGCGGCATGCGGGTCATCCCGCCCACCAGCACCACATCGTCGATGTCGGAGGGTTTGAGATTGGCGTCGGCCAGCGCCTTCTTCATCGGCTCCTTGGTGCGCTCGATCAGCGGAGCGACCATCTTTTCAAGGTCGGCGCGGCTGATCGTCTCGACCAGATGGAGCGGAGTGGTGCTGCCGCCTTCCATGCGCGCGGTGATGAAGGGCAGATTGATCTCGGTGGTCTGCGCGCTCGACAGCTCGATCTTGGCCTTTTCCGCGGCTTCCTTGAGCCGCTGTAGCGCCAGCTTGTCGGTGCGCAGGTCCATCCCCTCCTTCTTCTTGAACTGATCGGCCAGCCATTCGACCACCGCGGTGTCGAAGTCCTCGCCGCCCAGGAAGGTGTCGCCATTGGTGCTCTTCACCTCGAACACGCCGTCGCCGATCTCGAGGATCGAGACGTCGAAGGTGCCGCCGCCAAGGTCATAGACCGCGATGGTCTTGCCGTCGTTCTTGTCGAGGCCATAGGCGAGCGCGGCCGCGGTCGGCTCGTTGATGATGCGCAGCACCTCGAGACCCGCGATTTGCCCTGCGTCCTTGGTCGCCTGGCGCTGCGCGTCGTTGAAATAGGCCGGGACGGTAATGACCGCCTGGGTGACAGTCTCGCCGAGAAAGCTCTCGGCCGTTTCCCTCATCTTCTGCAGGATGAACGCCGAAATCTGGCTGGGCGAATATTCATCGCCGCCGGCCTTGACCCAGGCGTCGCCGTTCTTGCCCTTGACGATCGTGTAGGGGACCAGCTCGGTGTCCTTCTTGGTCACCGGGTCGTCGAAGCGGCGGCCGATGAGGCGCTTGACCGCGAAAATGGTGTTGTCGCCATTGGTGACCGCCTGGCGCTTCGCCGGCTGGCCGATCAGGCGCTCGCCATCCTTGGTGAAGGCGACGATCGAGGGCGTCGTGCGCGCGCCTTCCGAATTCTCGATGACCTTGGGCTTGCCGCCTTCCATCACCGCGACGCAGGAGTTGGTGGTGCCGAGGTCGATACCGATTACTTTGGCCATGATTTCCCCATCAGAAGTCAGTTGTTGGACACCGCCCCTTGGGCCCCCCGGCTGTTGGCAGGACGCTTCGGCGGCTCGTGTAGCGAGGGGGATATAGGTGCGCGAACGCTTGGCACAAGGGAGCCGCGGGGCTAGAAAAGTGTCCGCGAGAACGAAGGGATTTTCCGGACATGAAGCCATTTCTCACCGCCGCCGCGCTCACGCTGGGGATGCTGTCGCTAGGCGCCTGTTCGGGCGCCGAGGCCCCCGCGCCGGAGGCCGGGGCCAACCCCACCGGGCTGGCCGTCACCAACGCGCGGCTCCTGCTCCCGACCGTCGCGGGCAATCCGGCCGCGGTCTACTTCGATCTCGCGAACGAGGGCAGCCGCGCGATCGCGGTGCGCCGCGCCGACATCGCCGACGCCGAGAGCACGACGATGCACGACATGATGGAATACAACCGCGCCATGACGATGGCACAGATGGGACCGGTCAATGTTCCCGTCGGCAAGACCGTCAGGTTCGAGCCCGGCGGCAAGCATGTCATGGCTTTCGACCTTTCGCCCGAGCTGAAGGCGGGGGGCAAGACCGAGATGACGTTGACCATCGCCGGCGGCGACAAGGTTAGCGTCGAGGTGCCGGTCCAGGCCGCCAACGCCGCGCGGTGAGCGCCGAGCCGGCCGCCGGGCCCGCCCCGCCCCCGCCCTGTCCGGTCGGCGGGCAACGGCCGCTGATGCCCGGGGAGATTGCACTCGCCCGAACGATCTTCGGCAATGCAATCGACTATGGCCAGGTCACGTTGCGGCGGCGCAAATGGTTCCCGCTCCAGCCCCGCGCGGTGACGATGGCCCCGCGCGGCCATCTCTATTTCCATCCGGACAGCAAAAGCTATTGTGACGACTTCTCGGCTGTCGGAATCTGGCGCCAGGGCCTGCTGATCCACGAATTAACCCATGTCTGGCAGACCCAGACACGCGGCGACTGGTACCTGGTCCTCAACCGTCACCCCTGGTGCCGGTATCACTATAGCATCAGGCCCGGTTGGAAGCTGGAACGCTATGGCATCGAGCAACAGGCCGAAATCGTGAAGCACGCCTTCTGGCTGCGAAATGGCCTGCACGTCCCGGGTGCGCCAGCGGTGGACATTTACGACGGCATCCTGCCATTCTAGACGACGAACTTGTCCCAACTGGCATAGTGCTCCCGGCTTCTCTTTCCCCGCGGAAGGGCAAGACCGACCAGAAACAAGCCCGCGACAATGCTCAGCGCGGTCGTCGCCGTATTGCCGCCGCCGTAGACAAATGGAGCGGCGAGGACCCATGCGCCGAGAAGGACATTGAGGAACCTCAGTGCTCGCGCAACCTCGGCCAGGGCTATGATCGACACAGTGATCGCCAGCGCGCCGGCGACATGGAGCGTGTTCGCGATCCCGTCCTCAGCTCCGGCAAGCACGCGGCTCAGCATCAATAGCGCGCCCAGGCCAACGCTTGCCGCAAGCGTCCATGGCACCGTCAGCCCGCGTCGAGAATCGTTCCACGCGCTTCGTGGAGAGGTCATCACATCGCCGGGGTCAGCAGCGCCGGCATCGACCGCATCGCCCTTGAAAAAGGTCCGGACCAACGGCTTGCCGCGGCAATGTGCCCAATGCAGGAACTGGCCCATGGCGATCACTTCGTCGAGAGCGAAGGGAATCATGATCAGCATCGCCAGGGCCGCCATCAGCGCAAGCGTGCTCCAGGTTCCGAGCAACAGCGGCTGTATGATGATGAAGTAGATGCTCACGGCCCCGAGCGGTATCACCAGAATGCCGAAGAAGGTCACCATCCATGGCATGGTGCGCCAGCGATCGCGGGTGCCCATCACGGCCATCAGGATTTCGAGCAGATAGCTGACAGCGCCGAGGCCGGCATCGGGGATCGGCCACATGGTCGAGACATAGGAGGTGATGATCTCTTCCGTCCCGTTGCGAGGATCGGTGACCGAGCCTTGAAAGAATGGCTCCCACACCGAACCGGCGTGGCCGAGCTGATACGCGGTGAGGTAGCGCGAGATGATCAGGCCGATCAGCCCCATGACGGCGATGGGGAACCGCTGGGCGTCGGTGGACGGCGAATAGGTCCAGCCTGGGGGGATGGTCTTGGGGTCCATCATCCCCGCCATGCTCATGCCGGGCATCATCGGCACCAGAACCGAGAAGGCGATCGCCAACGCCCCGACAATCAGGTTCATGTTGTACTGGGCCGCGCTAGGGCTCCAGAAGATCAGGGGCGCGAACAGCAACCAGATCCCGACTAATGCCGCGCCCCATTGCGCCCACCATCTGGTTCCCTGGCGCAGCGACAGCCCGCCGAACAGCGCGAGCAGCAAGCCGCTCACGATATCGCTCGTGAAGAGCAAGGCGGCTCGCGCCTCCACGCTTGGCAGATTGCGCTCGGCCGTGACCGCGAGCACCGCCTCGCTCACCGATTGGCTCGTCACCGAATCGTAGATCAGCGGGCTGGACGCGAGCCACAAGCCGAGGCCGATATTGGCGTAGTGGGCCCAGCGCGTCCGGCGCTGGTCTCGCTCCATCGTGGCCATGTGCCCGGAATGATCCCCTCCAGCCATTTCGGTCGCGGCGGCCGTCCCCGAACCGCCATGGTCCATGCCGTCATGGCTCATCGCCTGATGCGTGTCGAGCTCGGCCGGTGACGGCGAATCTGCGCCCGTAACCTTGCCCGACGCATCGGAGTGGTCGCCAGCAGGTGCGGCGGCGGCGGCTCCGTGGTCCGGCTTCTCAGCCCACGCCACCAGATTGGCGTTGAGCTTGTTGCGCCGATACCAGCCTGCCGGATCAAGCTTCAATGCCTCGACCATCCGCGGCAGCCCCTCGCGGAGGTCATGCCGGGGCTCCCACCCGAGCAATTCCCGGGCGCGTGAGATGTCGAGAATGTAGTGGTCGTTGCTGCTCTCGACCATCCACGGCTGGATGAACTGGTCGCTCCCCAGCACCTCGTTCTGAAGCGTTACTCCGGCCTTGGCCAGCGGCTTGGGGATGCGAATGGTCTTCCACCCCTCGCCGTGCAGCAACTCGCCGACAATGTCCTGGATCTCCGCGTAGCCCGGAGGATCGGGCTCACCAACCAGTATCGGCAGTTCCGCCGGCAGGTCGGCCCGACGTTCAACGATGCGCGCGATGGCGTCGGCGAGGTCATCACGATGGATGAAGGACTGCGCGGCGCACAGCATTCCGGGGTAGAAGTGCGAGGTCAGGCGATGCTCGTAGATCCGCGCGATCTGCTCGGCCAGGAACGGCGATCGGCCGTCATCTTCATATACGCCGGCGATCCGCAGCGCCACGACCGGGATCTTGCCGCGCCGATCCCTCAGTAGAGCTTCCGTTTTGACTTTCGACTCGGGATAAGCCCAACTCGGATCGATTGGGGAATCCTCCCGGATCGTTTCGTCCGGTTTCCGGGTTGCCCGGTGCACCAGCATCGTGCTGGCGAAGATGAACTGCTCGACGGCAAAATCCTGCAAGCCGTCGATCAGCCGCCGCGTTCCTTGCACGGTGATTTCGTCGTAGAGCGGGTTGGGTTCGCCCGACACATCGTAATAGGCCGCAAGGTGGATGACCGAGGCGATGCGATCGCCGAACCGGCGGCGAACCTCGTCCAGGGACTTGCGGATAGCCGCATCGGAGGCAAGGTCGAAATCGACCTTCGCCGCCGGCGGCGGGGGGTTCGGCGGCCCGGGCCTGTCCAGTCCGACAATGGCGTATGTCGAACCAAGGCGCTCGACCACCGCCTGAGCGATAAAGCCGCTCGCGCCCGTGATCAGCACGACAGGACGGTCGGCGGGTTCTTCAGCCACGTGGATCTTTCCTCCCAGCCCTTTGCGCCGTGACAGCCAATTCACAGTTGGCCGGGCACCGCGAACCCTGAACACAGGGGAAATGGCCGGCGGGTCCGGTTAGTTCCCCATAGCTTCCTTGCCGGCTCCAGCGAAGAGAAGATCGCGGCGGAGCGTCGTTTTCAGGCTGATTGAACAATTGAGGGTTCAGGGGCTGCTGGCGAAGTGCCAAGCTGGAGCCGGCGCGAACACTAGGTTGATTCGACATTCAGCACCAGAAGCTGAGCGAGGCGAGGTAGAGCGTTGCGAGGTAGTTTTCGGGCAGGCGGTCATATCGTGTTGCGATGCGCCTGATCTGCTTGAGGTGGCCGATGGTTCGCTCGATCCTATTGCGTTCCTTGTAGATTTTGGGGTCGAAGGCGCGGCTCCGCTTCATGCAGGAGCGCTGCGGGATGATCGGGACGGCGCCGATCGCCTCGATCTGGTCGAGGATGGCGTGGGCGTCATAGGCCTTGTCGGCGATGACGTGGCTGGGCTGCAGGCCGGCGATGAGGGGGAGGGCATTAGCGGCGTCGTCCGCCTGGCCGACGGTGAGTTGGAAGCGTACCGGCCGTCCCAGTGCGTCGACGGCGACATTACACTTGCTTGTCAGTCCGCC